>CAJIBV010000167.1_pt1 | contig 54551 bp, 50 predicted proteins | sample 9199431 | NCBI WGS metagenome assembly CAJIBV01 (sample SAMEA7708314, study PRJEB35096) | sediment metagenome | biome: marine neritic benthic zone biome [ENVO:01000025]; feature: sediment [ENVO:00002007]; material: shallow marine sediment [ENVO:03000034] sea grass bed [ENVO_01000059] ...
ATTGCTTCTTGTCTTGTTTTAAATTCTTCAAAATATACTAATTTCCAAGGTATATATCCTTTGGTCGATTTCGATAGACCAGAGTTATGGGCTTTCAACCTAGCTTTCAAATCATTTGTATGTCCTTTATATAAACGTTTATCTTTTTCACTCCTCAACACATATGCATAATAGATCTTCATTATTTGCCGATCCTCTATTATTGATCAATTATAGTTATACCTTTTAAGACAGTTGAGCCCTGCCTGACGGCAGGCAGGTACAGGGCCTTTATGATGTTAATTTTTGCCTGACAATATTAGATATTGTTTTGCCATCTGCCTGCCCAGCTAATTCCTTACTAACGATACCCATGACCTTTCCCATGTCCTTCATGCCCTCTGCACCAATGGAATCAATGGTCATAACCACAACTTTTTCAATTTCTTCCTCACTTAAAGCTTCCGGTAAAAACTGGCTTATGACTTCCGCTTCATCAATCTCAGGCAATGCCAGATCCTTTCTTCCCTGCTCTAAATATATTGCGGCACTGTCCTTACGTTGTTTAACCAATTTTTGAAGCAGTTTCAATTCCTGTTCCTCGGTTAGCACATCACTTGCTCCGCTTTGGGTTTGAGCTAATAAGATGGCCGATTTTACAGCCCTAAGAGCTGTTAATGCCGTTTGATCTTTAGATTTCATAGCTTCTTTTAAAGCTGTCATGACTTTATTTTGTAAGCTCATTTTCTGTTATTTTATTCTTTGCGAAGATACTAAGAAATTACTTTTTTATATCACATATAATAAATGAAAAAACCGAAAAGATTAAGGGATCTTTTCGGTTTAAAATTAAAGAACAATGGATTAATCTACATTATCGTGTAAAAACGAATTGTTGCTCCTTAGTTGTATCTCATCATTTTCATCTAAACTTATCGATGTTCTTGATGTATCGCTATCCGATGAATGTTGAGCATCTGTCAAATCTATGCCTTGTCGCTTATAAGCCGGTTCTTTTTCTATGTCATCAATTTTGGAATTATTGAATTTATAGTTAAAGTCTTTCATTCGTCGTCGTCTTTCTGCTGCACGCTCTTTTAAAATCTCCGATATAGGGCTATTTATGGGGTCTATTTCCTCAGCAGGCTCTTCAGATTCCATCTCTTTTTCTACTACCTTCTTTTCAAAAACAATCTCTTCATCAATTTCAGCTTCCGGAGTTGACAAGGACCCCTGAGTATTCATAGATGATTCTACTTCAATATAATCATCTAAGGCATAATGCGTTTCGCCTTCATCATTTGCCTCTGTTACAGGAATGAGCTCAATATAATCTTTAACCTTAATGTCCTTCACTTTTTCATCCAGATCGAATTTCACGACATCCTCCTCAGAAGTTTTATCCTTTTTAGCTTGATTGATAGGCAGATCGAATGTTAATGTAATCTGTTCTTCCTCATTTGGTTCTTCAACAACTTCTTCCGGAACTTCCGGAGTCATATTTGTTATAATGAAATCCGGTTCTTCTTTTTCAACTTCACTTTGATTGTCCAAAACATCCTGGTATTCAACTTCGATATTTTTGATCAATTCAGTAGTTGGGATCAGATCCATTTCAATTTCGGCAGATTCCGATGATTCGCATGCCGTAACTGAATCCTCTTCATTTAATTCACTCAAATCGAGTGTATGTCTGACTACTTTTTCTTCCGGTTTACTTCTTAGTTCAATATCCGGTGTGATTATAGCCGGATCTTTATCAAGGGTACTAAGGTCCTGCTCCATATTCTGATCATCCTCTAAAGCATGAACCACCTTTTTTACTTCGGTATTTGAGATCTCGTTTTGTTGTTCTATGTTAAAGCCAGTAGCAATAATTGTCACAGAAATGGATTCATCTAAACTATCGTCTTCTCCAACCCCCATTATGATATTGGCACCATGACCAGCTTCATTTTGAATGTGATCGTTGATCTCTCCAATTTCATCAATAGTAATTTCCTGCGTGCCTGAAACAATCAGTAGCAATACGTTTTTGGCACCAGTAATTTTGTTATCATTTAATAATGGCGAATCCAAAGCTTTTAATATAGCCTCATGAGCCCTGTTTTGTCCGGTCGCAGCAGCTGAACCCATAATTGCTGTTCCACTATTACTTAATACAGTTTTAGCGTCCCTGAGATCTATATTCTGAGTGTAATGGTGAGTTATAACTTCTGCGATACCGCGAGCAGCGGTGGATAAAACTTCATCAGCTTTTGAGAAACCAGCTTTGAACCCTAAATTACCATATACTTCTCTTAACTTGTTATTATTTATTACTATTAATGAATCTACTACATTGCGCAGGTTTTCAATTCCTTTTTGAGCCTGTTCATTTCTAAGTTTTCCTTCAAACTGGAAAGGCATGGTTACAATCCCAACTGTTAAAATATTGGCTTCTTTGGCCATTTGTGCAATTATCGGAGCTGCTCCTGTTCCGGTTCCTCCTCCCATTCCTGCAGTTATGAATAACATTTTTGTATTGGTTTCCAACATGTTTTTAAGTTCATCAGAACTTTCTACCGCCGCCTGTTCACCAATGTTTGGGTTGGCTCCTGCACCTAATCCTTCTGTGAGATTCACTCCCAGCTGTATTTTATTAGGAACTCCACTATTTTGAAGGGCTTGTGCATCTGTATTACAGATCACAAAATCAACACCTTTTATGCCTTGTTGAAACATGTGATTTATGGCATTACTTCCTCCACCACCGACTCCAATCACCTTGATGACGTTGGATTGGTTCTTTGGTAAATCGAATGCTATGTTTGTGAATTCTTTGTTGCTACTCATAAATGCTATTTTGGGTTAATTAATTATATTTTTTAAATGCTATTAAATTTTATATTTCATTCGGCATTATCTAAAAAGTCCTTAACTCGTTCTGTAAGCTTATCTAAAAAAGATCGCCTCTCTTTTTTTGTTTCATCAGTGTTAATTTCGGACATATTCAGTTCTTCATTTAACTCTTCTAATGCTGCTTCTGCTTTTTTTCGTTCTTGTCGTTTTACGCCGTCCATTACCAATCCAACAGCTGTTGCGTATAATGGACTTGTGACTTCATCATCACTGTCGCCAGCTAAATGCTCGTTAGGATACCCAATCCTGGTATCCATCCCCGTAATATATTCTACCAATTGCTTTAGATGTTTAAGTTGAGCTCCACCTCCTGTTAAAACTATTCCGGCAATAAGTTTCTTTTTTTGTTCCTCATGACCATAATTCTTAATCTCCACATAGACCTGCTCTATAATTTCCACGACACGAGCATGAATTATTTTTGATAAATTTTTTAGGGTGATCTCCTTTGGGTCTCTACCTCTTAGCCCCGGAATAGAAACAATTTCATTGTCCTTATTCTCACCTGGCCATGCAGAACCAAATTTTATTTTTAATAACTCCGCTTGTTTTTCAATAATAGAACATCCTTCCTTTATATCCTCTGTTATAACATTACCACCGAATGGAATTACGGCCGTATGTCTAATTATTCCGTCTTTGAATACGGCAAGATCGGTAGTTCCCCCTCCAATATCAATAAGAGCGACTCCTGCTTCTTTTTCCTCCTGGCTAAGTACTGCATTGGCCGATGCCAAGGGCTCTAATGTAATTCCCTCTAACTGCAAACCTGCACTTTTTATACATCTCCCAATATTTCGGATGGAAGAAACCTGACCTACTACTACATGGAAATTTGCTTCTAATCTTCCACCGTACATGCCTATAGGTTCTTTAATTTCTCCCTGACCATCCACTTTGAATTCCTGAGGTAGTACATGAATAATTTCCTCACCAGGAAGCATAACTAATTTATGAACCTGATTGATAAGCCTTTCAATATCATCTTCATCAATTACAAGCTCCGAATTTGCTCTTGTAATATAATCACTGTGCTGCAAGCTTCGAATATGCTGACCTGCTATACCAACAGTGACCTCTTCTATTTTCATTCCTGATGCTGCTTCAGCTTCCTGAACAGCCTGCTGGATGGACTGTATTGTTTGGGTTATATTATTTACCACTCCTCTATGAACTCCTAAACTTTTTGATTTGCCGATGCCAAGAATTTGAAGCTTACCATATTCATTCTGACGTCCGATCATGGCCGCAATTTTTGTGGTTCCTATGTCTAATCCTGCCGCTATATTATTTTCCATAGTTTACTTTTTGGTGCATACAACCTGACTATCAAATTGTAAATTAACAGTGGTATACGTATTTAATGTATTATCCTTTAAAGCCTTTTGATAAAAAGCCTTTAGGTTGCTAAACTTTTTATTTAAATTACTGACTTCACCCAGATATACTTTAAAATTATTTTGTCTGAATCTTAATGATATTGTATTGTTTTTATTTTGATGAATTTCAGTCACATATTTAATTAAAATCTCATCTCCATATACTTTTTTTGCTACTGTATACACATTTTCTAAGTTGTTCTTTTCTATAAATCCGGTGACAAGTGGTACTCGAGCTGAAAAATTAGCAGACAATGGCATATAAGAACCACTTTCATCTATATAGTAGGATGCATTCGTATTCACTCTTGCAATAGGATTTTTTTGTTCAATTTTTGCTGTAAGCTCCCCATTTACAGACATATATACCTCAGCATTTTTGATTATTGGATTTCTATTCAGGGCTGTTTCTAGCTCATTCAAATCTAAAATATCTTTAGGCACACCCGTAAGCTTCACATTTTTTTGTATTAACAATTTACTAACATTGTCTTCGGTTAAAAACGGATATTTGGTTTTAACAAATTCAATATTCAGTGCCGTAACTATTCTATTAGAATTTTTATCTGAAGTAAATGCATAAAGCAGTACTACAGTTATAAACAAAAAAAGCATTTTTAGTATGTTCCAGTTAACTCGCAAGGCTTAAATTATGTTTAATTGTTTTTACTTCTTCACCAATATCACCTGCACCCATAGTGATAACGACATCTGCATTACTTTTTTGAATTTCTGATGTCAGATCTTTCTTAGCAGTTAATTTCTTATTTGGGTTTTTAATCTTTTCTAATAACCATTCAGAAGTGATTCCTTTGATTGGAATTTCTCTGGCGGGATATATATCCAATAATAAAACCTCATCAAACTGTTGTAAACTTGTTGCAAAATCATCAGCAAAATCTTTAGTTCTACTAAATAAATGAGGCTGAAATACAACTAATATCTTTTTATTTGGATACATTTCTTTAACTGCATGATACACCGCATTGATTTCTTCCGGGTGATGTGCATAATCATCAATTAATACCAGGTTTTCCGTTCTTAAATGGTAACTAAATCTTCTTTTAACACCTTTATAAGATGCTAGCGCTTTGGCGAGCTGTTCATGAGGACATCCATATTCCACAGCCATCGCCAAAGCTACTAGTGCATTCGACAGATTATGTCTACCAGGCAGGTTAAATTGAATATTTTTAAGTATGGTTTTAGGTGTAAGAACATCAAAAACATACGTAGCATTTTCTATTTTTATATTTTTTATGGTATAATCACTGTTATCTTCAATACCGTAAGTTATTCCTTTGATAGGCAAACCGTTTTTAACAAATAATTTCCCATTGGGTTTAACTTTATTTGAAAATTGAATAAAGGTCTTTTGTAATTCATCAACATCTCCATAAACATCCAGATGATCGGCATCCATGGATGTAATACATGCCATATCCGGAGAAAGCGTCAGAAAAGATCTGTCGAATTCATCCGCTTCTACGACTGTCACTTCTGTACCTTTTAGAATTAAATTAGAATTATAATTCTCACTGATTCCTCCTAAAAAAGCTGTTAGTTTTACTCGACATACATTCATTAAATGTCCTAAAATACTCGTAGTGGTTGTTTTGCCATGTGTACCGGCTACAGCAATGCAAAAGCTATTTTTAGTTATCAATCTTAATACTTCCGAACGTTTTAAAACACTAAAGCCTGTATTCTTGAAAAACTGCAATTCTTCGTGATTCTCAGGTATTGCGGGTGTATAAATAATTAACGTGCTTGTTGGATTCATGAACCGTTTATCAATATGAACAAGCGATTCCTCATAATGAATTTTCACTCCCATGCTTTCCAACCTTTCAGTTATCTCCGTTTTCGTTCTATCGTAACCGGCAACATGTTTGCCATTTACTTTAAAGTAGAAAGCCAAAGCGCTCATGCCTATACCTCCAATACCAATAAGGTAAATATTATGTTTTAGGTCTAAATTCATTTCTTTAATAGTTTGTCCACTTCGTCCGCTATCTGTTTAGTTGCATTGCTCAATGCCAGTTTTTTAATATTCCTGCCTAATGATTCTTGCTTTTCTTTTGATTTTAATAGTTGAGAGAATTTATTTTCAAAATCTACATCCAAATCTTCTTCCTTAATCAATAGAGCAGCATCTTTTTCTGAAATGGATAGAGCATTTTTAGTTTGATGATCTTCTGCCACATTTGGAGAAGGAATAAATATTACAGGTTTCCCGACAATGCATAATTCTGAAACCGAACTAGCTCCGGCTCTCGATATAATGAAATCGGCAACTGAATAGGCTAAGTCCATGCGGTTTAAAAAGGCATGGACCTGAATGTGCTTATTATGACCATCCATTTTGTACTGTTCGTAATACAACTTTCCGCATTGCCAAATGACCTGAACATTATTTGTTTGAAAATAATCCAGTTCATTTTTAATTAGCTCGTTAATTCTTTTTGCTCCCAGGCTTCCTCCAATGATCAAGAGAGTTTGTTTGTCTTTATGCAAATTAAAATACTTAAGTGCCTCATCATACTTTTTATCAATATTCATTAAATCCTGGCGTACCGGATTGCCTGTCTTTATTAATTTTTCAGATGGAAAAAAACGTTCAAGGTTATCGTAGGCGACACATATTGTATCCACTTTTTTAGAGAGTAACCTATTGGTTATACCCGGATAGGAATTCTGTTCTTGTATTAAGCTGGGAATTCCCAAAGATGTTGCTACTTTTAGCAATGGCCCACTGGCAAAACCTCCTGTGCCAATACTTACATCTGGATTAAATTTCTTAATGATCTTCCTGGCTTTCCACAAACTGCTCATTAGTTTAAATGGAAACATTAAATTTTTTACAGTTAATTTTCTCTGGATGCCTGAAATCCATAATCCAATAATTTTATAACCGGCATTTGGTACCATTTCCATTTCCATTCTATCCTTTGCCCCAACAAATAACAATTCAGCCTTTGGATGGCGCACTTTTAATTCGTCAGCAATTGCAATTGCAGGGTAGATATGTCCACCCGTTCCACCTCCTGATAATATGATCTTGTAATTGCTCATTATATAGTCTCTGATAGAATTTCTAAAGGGTTATCATTTAAATTTTCCTTTTCCATAATTTCCTGTCGCTTAGCACTCACACTTAAAATTATACCAAGTGCTAAGCAGGTCATCCATATTGATGTACCTCCACTACTTATTAATGGTAATGTCTGTCCGGTAACAGGAAATAATTCTACTGCTACCGCCATATTTATCAAGGCTTGAAATACAATGGGAATTCCAACACCAATTACTAACAGTTTTCCAAAAAAGGATCCTGACTTCTGCGCAACAATTACCGTTCTAAACAGTAACCATAGATAAAGCGCCATAAGAAAAAACCCGCCTATCAATCCATATTCTTCTACAATAATTGCATAAATAAAATCTGATGAGGACTGAGGTAAAAAATTCTTCTGAATACTTTTACCAGGGCCCACGCCTCGAACGCCCCCTGTTGCAATGGCTATTTTCGCCTTTTCAATTTGATACCCTTCTGCATAATCTTCACCTTTTATAAAGTTTTCAACTCTACTCATCCAAGTATCAATTCTATTAGGCATGGCTTCAGGAAATGCCTTTGCAACCAAAACAAATAAAGCAAGACCTATTATACCTACTCCTATCATTGCTCCCAAATATTTGAGTGGATAGCCTCCCAAAAAGGATAACATAAGTACCATTGAGAATATTATAGCCGCAGTTGAAAAATTTGCAGGAAGAATTAAGATGAGAATCAAGAATACAGGAACCCAAAGCGGTAAAATACTTTCTTTAAATGTAATTTGCTTATCCCGAATCTTTGATAGATATCTTGCTACGTATACCATTAGCACTACGGATGCCAGCGTAGATGTCTGGAATGACATACCAACCAATGGAATTTGAATCCACCTGCTTGCATTTGCACCTTCGATGGTTGTGCCTTGCAGAAGTGTTATTATTAAAAGAACAAGTACTATAGGGATCATAATTATGGATAATCCTCTGAAATACCTGTATGGAATTTTATGTATTCCATACATTATGGCAAAACCAAGAAACAGGTGCATAAAGTGCTTGATAAAAAACCCAAAGGTGTTGCCGTCGCCACTTATGTATGCCAAATTACTAGCTGCACTGTAAACAGGAAGAAATGAAAATATAGCCAAAAGAGCCGCAATGGCCCAAATTAGCCTATCTCCTTTTATGTTCTTAAATACAGTTTGCATAACTTAATTATAAATTTCTAACGGCGTCTTTAAATTGTCTCCCTCGGTCTTCGTAATTATCGAACAAATCAAAACTTGCACAGGCTGGCGATAGCAGCACATTATCTCCAGCTTCTGCTATTTTATATGCGATCTTCACAGCTTCGCTCATAAATTGTGTTTCGATAATGATATCTACCATATTCCCAAATGATCTGAATAATTTTTCATTGTCAACTCCCAGGCAAATTATGGCTTTGACCTTTTCATTAACAAAAGGGTATAATTCTTCATAGTTATTGCCTTTATCTTCACCTCCCACAATCCATACAGTTGGAGCATCCATACTTTCTAATGCGTAATAAGTCGCATTAACATTCGTTGCTTTCGAATCATTAATATATTCCACTTTATTAATCCTAAGAACATTCTCCAACCGGTGTTCAACACCTTGAAAATTCTCCAGACATTCCCGTATGGTTTGCTTCCTGATTTTTAACAAATGTGCTACGGTAGCAGCAGCCATTGCATTTTTAATGTTATGTTTTCCTTCTAAAGCTAAGTTTGCGGTTGGCATAGTAATTTTGTTGTTATTAATTGTTATTATGATCTCCTCATTTTTTAAATAGGCTCCGTTTTTCACCTCCTTCACCAACGAAAAAGGCAATAATCTTGATTGAATTGAGTTTTCACTCATCCATTTTCCAATAACTTCATCGTCTGCGTCAAATATGAAATAGTCTTCATTAGTTTGATTCATAACAATTCTGAATTTAGAATTGATATACTCCTCGAAGTTGTTGTCATATCGGTCTAAATGATCAGGTGTAATATTTGTTAGTACCGCTATATTGGAATTAAAGTTGACAATTCCATCTAACTGAAAACTGCTTATTTCCAGAACATAGTACGAATAGTCCTTTTCCAAAATTTGTTTAGCAAAACTGTCACCAATATTACCAGCTAATCCAACGTCGAGATCAATCTTTAATAAATGATGTGTTAATGTGGCAGTTGTTGTTTTGCCATTACTTCCAGTAATACCAATGATAGTTGCATCTGTAAATCCAACAGCAAACTCTATCTCTGAAATTACAGTATTATCATTTGCTAAGAGCTGTTTTACGATTGTCACACTATCTGGAATCCCCGGACTCTTCATTACAATATCTGCATCAAGAATCTTAATTTCTGAATGACCTCCTTCTTCCCATTCAATCTCATTATTTATAAGAACGTTTTTATATTTTTCTTTAATTGTACCGGAATCGGAAACAAATACTTCAAAACCGTTTTCTTTTCCAAGTAGTGCAGTTCCAACACCACTTTCACCTGCACCAAGAACCACTAATCTTTTCATTTACCTCAACTTCAGAGTTACTATTGAAAGAATTGCCAGAAAAATGCCGACAATCCAGAACCTCGTAACAATTTTGCTTTCGTGATATCCTCCTTTTTGATAATGATGGTGCAATGGCGACATTTTAAAAATGCGTCTGCCCTCTCCAAACTTCTTTTTTGTATACTTGAACCAACTCACCTGAAAAATTACAGATAGGGATTCTGCAAAAAATATTCCGCATAAAATTGGAATTAACAACTCCTTCCTAACAGCAATCGCGATAACCGCTATTACGCCTCCAATTGTAAGACTTCCTGTATCTCCCATAAAAACTTGTGCCGGATACGTGTTGTACCATAAAAATCCAATTAGTGCACCTGCAAAAGCAGCTATGAATACAACAGTTTCACCCATGCGAGGTATGAACATTACATTGAGGTAATCAGAAAAAATATAGTTTCCTGAAATCCACGCAAAAACGGCCAATGCAAACACGATTATAGCCGAACTTCCCGCCGCCAAACCATCTATTCCATCGGTTAGATTTGCTCCATTTGATACGGCAGTAACTATAAAAATTACTATTGGAATGAACATTAACCATGCATATTTGACATAATCCTTATTGATCCAACTAATTAAAGTAGCATAGTCAAATTCATTATTCTTTACAAAAGGGATTGTGGTTTTGGTAGATTTTTCTTCAGGATTAAAAATTACATTTGAGCTTTCAGGTATACTGAGTTCAGTATTTGTAGACCTCAATTTTTCTTGCTTAATTGTTATATCCGGATGAAAATACATGACTGATGCCACAAATACACCAAGACCTACCTGTCCTAAAATTTTAAATCGACCTTTTAATCCTTTCTTATTTTTTTTAAATATTTTAATGTAATCGTCTATAAAACCAATGAATCCCATCCAAACGGTTGCGATTATAAGCATGACAACATAAATATTATCTAACCTGGCAACCAAAAGCACAGGAATCAGAGTCGCCAGAATGATAATTATCCCACCCATTGTAGGTGTTCCCGCTTTCTCTATTTGGCCTTCAAGACCTAAATCTCTCACGGATTCACCTACCTGTTGTACTTTTAAAAAATTGATGATCTTTTTTCCGAAAATTGTCGATATCAGTAATGATAAGATTATGGCCACAGCAGCCCGAAAAGAGATGAACTGGAATAAACTGGCTCCGGGAAACTGATATTGATTTTCTAAATATTCGAAAAGGTAGTATAACATATTATTTTTGTAATTGCTTTAAAAATTCCTTTGTTATCTTAAAATCATTAAATTCCGTTCTTTTCCCATTAATTTCCTGATAGGTCTCATGGCCTTTACCAGCTATAAGTATAATATCATTTGGTTGAGCCAACTGGCAGGCAGTTTTAATGGCTTGTTTTCTATCTACTATGGACATGGTTTTTTTATAGTTTTGAGGTTCGACACCCTTTTCAATCTCTTCTATTATAGATTCCGGAACCTCACTGCGTGGATTATCACTGGTAAAAATGACTTTTGTACTAAGAGCAGAAGCTATTTGTCCCATTTTAGGTCTCTTATCTTTATCTCTGTCTCCTCCACATCCAACAACAGTAATTAATTCCTCATTTCTTGTTCTTATACTGTTAATGGTCTCCAAAACATTTTTTAAGGCATCAGGAGTATGAGCATAATCAATTATTGCCGTAATCTTTTCATCTGAAATTAAATATTGGAACCTTCCGCTAACGCTTTCCAATTCACTTATTAACCTTAGAATTTCTTCTCTTTCCAACCCTAACAGATCGGCTGTTCCGTAAATGGCTGTCAAATTGTAAGCGTTAAATGCTCCTATTAATCTAGTCCAAACTTCGTTGTCATTAAGTTTTAAAAGCAAACCTCCAAACTGATTCTCCAATATTTGTCCCTTATAATCGGCATATGTTTTTAATGCAAAGGTGAATTTCTTCGCCTTCGTATTTTGAATCATAAATAAGCCATTCTTGTCATCAACATTTACTAAAGCAAATGCTTTTGGAGATAGATTGTCAAAGAATACTTTCTTTACATCTCTATATTCTGAGAATGTTTTATGATAATCCAAATGATCATGTGATAAATTAGTGAAGATTCCACCCTCAAATTCAAGTCCCTCTGTCCTGTTTTGATGAATCCCATGTGAACTGACTTCCATAAAACAGAATTCCACACCCTCATCATTCATTTCATTCAAGTACCTGTTGATAGTTAAAGAATCAGGTGTTGTATGTGTTGCTTTATATTCGTCGTTATCAATCAGTACTTTTACTGTTGAAATCAACCCAACTTTAAACCCTGCTTTTTTAAATAATTGATAGAGCAATGTTGCAACAGTAGTTTTCCCGTTAGTTCCGGTTATACCAACAAGTTTTAAGTTCTGAGAAGGCACACCAAAATAGTTAGAAGCCATTACAGCCAATGCCTGACTGGAACTTGAAACCTTTACATAGGTAACACCATTTATAAAATTATCAGGGAATTTTTCGCAAATAATAGCAATAGCCCCTTGTTTAACAGCCTTATCAATATACTCGTGACCATCTACTTGTGTTCCTGGAATTGCTATGAAAACATCATTTAAGGTTATATTTCTTGAATCAAAATCTATATTTTTTATTGCTATAGAAGTATTTCCAACGACAGATTCCAGTGTTACTTTATATAATATGTCTTTTAATTGTATCACGAAGTTTCTAAAACTACTGTTTGATTCTTTTTAACTTTTATACCCTTATTAATAGATTGGGATTTAACGATTCCAGATCCTGAAAGTTTTACTTTCAACCCCATATTTTCCAATAAAGCCAAGGCATCCATAGCAGGTAGTCCCCTAACATTAGGCATTATAGTGAGGTAGGTCTGAGCTGTTTTGTAATAACTTTCATATTCTTTCTCAATAGATTTATTTTGAACCACAAGAGATTGGACCTCATCGACCACTGGAGTATCTATAAATATTTTCTGAGCTACTTTTTTGAAAACAGGACCTGAAACATCTGCTCCATAATAACCAACACTTTTATCAGGCTCATGAATGACAACAATGCAAGAGTATTTAGGGTTTTCTGCAGGAAAGAATCCAACAAATGATGAGATATAGTTCAACTTATCCTTATTCCTGTAATCTTTTTGACAAGTACCTGTTTTTCCTGCCATTGAAAAGTTAGGAGAATACAGTCTATTACCCGTTCCATGCTCCTTTTCTATAACATTAATGAGCAATTGTTTCATTATTGCGACAGTTTCTTTTGAACAGATTTTCGGATTGATGACTTCTTTTTTAAATGGCACAATCACCTTATCAAATTCTTTCACTTCTTTCAAGAACTGTGGCTTTACCATTTCACCATCATTGGCTATGGCATTATAGAATGTAAGTGTTTGCAATGGTGTAAATGAAACTCCATATCCATAAGCCATCCACTGCAAGGCAATTCCACTCCATCTTTTTTTATCTTTTGGATGTGGAATAATAGGCGCGGGTTCACCAATTATTGGAAGTTCTAGCTTCCGGTTTAAATCGAGGTCGTACAGACCTTCAACAAATTTCTTCGGATTGTCTTTATATTTCTCATCTATAATTTTTACGATTCCTGTATTAGAGGATACTTCAAATGCTTTTGCAACAGATATTTTGCCATATCCGCCATCTTTGGAATCCCTTACTTTCTTTCCATAAAAACTTATAACTCCATTTTCGGTATCTACAACATCAGTGGTATCTATAACTTTATCTTCTAAAGCAACTGTTAAAGACATGAGCTTAAATGTAGATCCGGATTCATGGCTTTCGCCTACTGCATAATTTAATCGTTCGTAATAGTGACCATTTTTATTTCTTCCCAGATTCGAAATTGCTTTAACTTCTCCTGTTTTGGTTTCCATAACTACTACACAACCATGATCTGCCTTATATTTTTCAAGTTGCTCAAGTAAGGCATGATGAGCTATATCCTGAATATTGACATCTATAGTGGTATACACATCATATCCATCTTGAGGCTCTACCTGATTAAAATCCTGAATAGGTTTCCATTGTCCTTTACCTATCTTTTGCTTTAACCTCTTACCATCAGTCCCTCTCAAGTACTTTTCTCCATAGGCACCATCTATTCCGGGTCTGGTCACATTCCCCTGATCATCAAATCGTTCATAGCCAATAGTCCGTTGTGCAATACCACCCATTGGATGTTCGCGTTTAGTTGTTTGCTCGACAATTAATCCACCCTTAAATGCACCTAAATTGAGCATTGGGAAACTTCTGAATCGCAGATAATCAGTATAACTAATATTTCTTGCAAGGAGAAAATACCTGTTATTATTTGCTCGTGCCTTTCGTATTTCCTGGCGATAATGATTTGATGACTTGCCATGATATTTTGCCAATGAATCACATAGTGGATTTAGATAGTCATTAAATATTTTTTTACTTGGTGTGATCGCATCAATACGTATATCGTATTTAGGAATTGATGTTGCCAGTAAATTTCCATTAGCCGAATAAACATTTCCTCTGTTGGCAGGTATGACTACATTTTTTATAGTTCTTATTTCTGCCAAATTTCTATACTTATCACCATCTACTATCTGAATACTCACCAATTTGAATATGACAAGAAGTGAGAAGATGAACATACATCCTGAAATAAAATATAAACGGTTTAATATGTTCTTCTCTTTATTCAAGTTAGCTTTAGTTTTGTGATTTAACCTTTATTTTTTTAGGTGGAATAACTGATGGAGCCAATCCCTTTTTTGTCATTTTTACTAAAACTGATGATTCCATCTTTAATCCCATTAATTTTTTTCTGCCATCTACGAATGCAGATCTCAACTCCTTAACTTCGTTGTTCAATCTTGCTATTTCATGTACTTTTTTATCGGCGCTATGAGAACTGGCAATCATAATAACAGCCAATGTGGAAAGGAAAATTATCATTCTCCAATTCTTGAAGGAATCATCACTCACTAAAAATGTTCCTTTTAATATTCTATAAATACTCTTTTTAACCACCTACAATTTCTCTGCTATTCTTAATTTGGCACTTCGTGCTCTATTGTTTAATTTAATTTCTTCTTCACTCGGCGTTATTAACCCACCAACTTTTTTAAATGGAACTTCAAAATTTCCAAACATGTCGCGTTCTGGTTCACCTTCAAACATGCCATTTCTTATAAATCGCTTAACCAATCTATCTTCTAAAGAATGATATGAGATTACACTTAAACGACCTCCTGTATTTAACAAATCTGGTGTCTGCAAAAGGAATTCTTTTAGTACTTCTATTTCCTGATTCACTTCTATTCTAATCGCCTGGTAAATTTGAGCCAAAATCTTATTCTCTTTCCTATGCTGTATAAAACGTTTTAGAACACTTTTAAGTTGATCTGTAGTTTTAATGGTCTCGTTTTTTCTTTGAGAAACAATTTCTCTTGCCATAGCAGGAGCTTGCCTTAATTCTCCATATTGCAATAGGACATGCTTTAAATGTTCCTCATCAAATTCATTCACCACGTGAAATGCCGATAGTTTGTTATTCTGATCCATTCTCATATCCAGGTTAACATTAAAGCGCGTTGAAAAACCGCGCTCTGCAACATCAAACTGATGAGAAGACACTCCGAAATCGGCTAAAATGCCATCTACAGTTCTATAGCCATAGAATTTTAAAAACCGCTTTATATATCTGAAATTTTCATTAATGAGAATAAATCGGTCGTCATTAATAGTATTTAAAAGAGCGTCCTGATCCTGATCGAATGCTATTAGTTTTCCATTTGGACCTAATTTGCTTAAAATTTCTTTACTGTGTCCTCCTCCGCCAAAGGTTACATCTACATAAACTCCATCCGACTTAATGTCTAAGCCTTTAACAGATTCAGTTAATAATACGGGACTATGATATACTGTCATCATTCATATCATCATTACCCATTACTTCTTCTGTCAGATCTGCAAAATCCTGAGCGGCATCGTCTATTGCAATTTCATATTTATCCTTATCCCATATTTCAACAATATTTATTGCTGTTGAAACCACAATATTCTTTGATATATCGGCAAATGAATATAAATCCTTAGGTATAAGCAGTCTTCCAGTATTATCGACCTCTACCATTTTTACTCCTGCTGTAAATCGTCTTATGAAATCGTTATTCTTTTTTTTATATCGATTTAGTTTTCCAATTTTTCTCATTTCAACTTCCCATGCTTCTATTGGATACAATTCCAGACAGGTTTGAAAAACAGAACGCTTTAAGACAAAACCTTTTTGAAGTATCGGCAGCAATTGTTTTTTAAGACCAGCCGGTAGCATAAGTCTGCCTTTGGCATCCACTTTACATTCGTATGTCCCGTTTAAAGAATTCATGATAATCTGAATATAAGAGTCAAATATATTGAAAAATATACCACATTTTACCACTTTTTACCACTTTGTTGATAAGTTTTCGTTTATAATTAAGTTTTTATCGACAAACACCCATTCTTCATTGAATTCTATTGGTGTTGAGACATGCAAAAAAGTGGAATGAATTTTTACGCTCTAAAGAATTGAAATATTATTTTTTGAAAAGGGTTAATTTGATTACTTTGTTTTACGAAATAACTATATTTGTTTTTTTACGATAAACAAGCACTATTTAATGACTCAAATTTTAAAGAAAGAGGGCAGATATAACTACATTGAAGTAGGAGAAGGGCAACCTATAATTGTTCTTCACGGTTTAATGGGAGGCCTGAGTAATTTTGATGGTGTCGTTCATTTTTTTTCTCAGAGAGGCTATAAAGTTATAATTCCTGAATTGCCTGTATATTCTATGTCATTGTTAAAAACGAACGTTAAAAGTTTTGCGAAATACTTAGAGGAATTCATAGAGTTTAAAGACTTGAATGATGTGATTCTATTGGGTAATTCACTAGGAGGACATATAGGTTTGTATCATACAAAGCATTATTCAAAAAAAGTTAAGGCTCTTGTTATAACAGGTAGTTCTGGACTTTATGAAAGTGCAATGGGTAGTGGTTATACTAAAAGAAGCGATTATGAAGTAATTAAAAAGAAAGCCCAGGATGTTTTTTATGATCCAAAAATAGCTACAAAGGAAATCGTTGACGAGGTATATGAAACTGTTAATGACAGAAATAAATTGGTAAAGACTCTCGCAATTGCCAAAAGTGCCATAAGGCACAACATGGCTAAAGATCTGCCAGAAATGGAGACTCCCACATGCATAATTTGGGGAAAAAATGATACAGTAACCCCTCCTGATGTAGCCATTGAGTTTAACGAATTATTACCTGACTCCGATCTGTTTTGGATTGATAAATGCGGTCATGCCGCTATGATGGAACACCCAGATACCTTTAATGATATTTTATTTAAATGGTTACAGGATCGAAATTTTTAATCCTCTATTAACCAACAATTCAGAACATCATGAACATTTCTTCAGCCGAATTTGTTATTAGCAATTCTGATGTTTCCAAATGCCCTCAAAATTCATTACCCGAATATGCATTTATAGGCCGAAGTAATGTTGGAAAATCATCTTTAATAAATATGCTCACCAATAGAAAAAACCTGGCGAAAACATCGGGTAAACCAGGAAAAACTCAATTGATTAATCACTTTTTAATTAATAAGAATTGGTACTTGGTTGATCTACCAGGATACGGATATGCACGGGTCTCTATAACAGCAAAAAAAACATTTCAAAAATTTATTATTGATTACTTTAATAAAAGAAAACAACTAATTTCGGCTTTTGTCCTGATAGATATACGACATGAACCACAACCAATAGACCTTGATTTTATGCAATGGTTGGGTGAAAATATGATTCCGTTTTCCATTATTTTTACCAAGGCGGATAAACTTAAGCCAAAATCTATAGTTAGACATGTTGAGTATTACAAACAGGTCTTGCTTGAAAGCTGGGAAGATATGCCCACCTATTTCATTACTTCATCCACCAAAAAGTTAGGTCAAAAAGAAGTGCTTCAGTATATCGATTCAATTAACAAAACTATTTAAGTGAGATTATAACGTATTGTTAGTCAACGAATATTAGTTCAATTTGCAGTCGATTATCGAATATAAAGTCATTTAATCTTATTTGTTTTATTTTAATACTTAATAAGATTAAACTTACACCATAAATCAATAACCAACTATGAAATTTTTTAGCGAAGTATCCAAGCAACACAAAATTATTGCAGTAATCACCGGTTTAATTGGTATTGGGCTCACTGCATTTTTTTCGTCTATAGTCGTTGCCTTAACAAAATTTGCATACCAATATTTAGGCCCGAATCCAGATGCAGATAAAGACATTTACATATTTATTATTAAAATAACATTAGTTCTTTTTATAGCATTTTGGTTCTTTGTGAGCTTCAGTTTGTTATTAAATCTTTATATAAAGTTCTTAAAATTTATTAAATCCATAATAAATACTGAAAAGTTGCATAAAATGATACTAACCGATTCGTTAACTTCAATAACGAATTTTCCAAAGGTTGTTTTCATAATCACGACGCTTTATTCTATAGTTCTACATTTAATTTTTTTACTCCTCGGAAATATATTCGACAAAGGAGCCGGTTCCTTAAATGAAAGTATGGCAGAATATTTGTCTTCATTATTGCTAGTTATTTCGTCTGTTATTTTATTTGCTTCTATAATATTGATGAAAAATGTAAGAGCCAAAAAAAAGGATAAAAGGATTATAAGAACTTTCTTAACAGTGCTTTCATTAATGTTTTTATTAGTATTTATGGAAGAAATTAGTTGGGGACAACAATTTTTTCAATGGGAAACCAAAGGATCTTTTAGTGAAATAAACTTTCAAAACGAAACGAATTTTCACAATATAATACAGCCTTTATTTAAATTCCTGTATCCCTTAGGTGGAATTGGTTTGTTTATGGTTCTTCTTTCATTATGGTTTTTCCCTAGAAATAAAGAACCGTATTGGATAATTTTGTTAAAACCACATACTAGTCTAATTTACATCGCCTTCTTTATGGCTTGCATAAGTTTTGATGGTTTAGTTTTAAGTGAATTATTTGAATTATTATTTTACCCATTTATTCTTTTCTATAGCATTAGAATTCTATTATGTATAAAATATCCAATTAAACTAGATTCTACTGCTACAGGATAAAACTAATTATATAGAATTGGAATCTATTTTGTAAGGTCTAATTTCTCAGCAAAATAATCGCAAAAATCCTTCATGGTAGCTGTCATTTTATCGTCATGAGTTGCTTTATGGAAAGTCTTACTCATGGCAACCAATGTTTGGTGAAAAAAGATCTTCATATGGTCTACAGGCATATCTTTGGTCCACAGATCTATTCTCAAAGTTTCCTGTTCCTTTTCGTCCCAGACTGACAACATCATGGCTTTTGCCTCCTGATCGTTAACTCCACCATCCTGGGCTGTCCAGTTAAGCTTTTCCGGAATTCGGTTTTCATCTAGTTCAACTTTCAATTCTATGGTCGATGTATGTGTAGCCATTATTTACGTGGTTTAAATTTTGATTTTTCATATATTTCATTTGCACTTTTAATTAACATATTGGCTAAACTATCATCATTGTTTTTCATATAGGATCTTACAATTTGCCAACCTATGTATTGTCCTATTTTCCCAGGAGTGTCATTGTCCAAATTTAGATAGAATTTGCTAAATGGTGCTGGATTTATAAATCTGCTTAGTAATTCTGAATCTGTATCAAACAACATTTCATTTTCAATAAAATAACGCCATATTTCTCCCTCATTTGATATGGCCCAATCCAACTGCTCACCCGAATAACCTATTTTTTCAGATTCCGTTTTTAATGGTAGCATTAAATCCTTAAAATAAAGTAATTTACCTGAATAGACCATTTCATCTAAAAAAGTTCTTCTTCTCGTTTGGTAAGCATTTTTTTTGCCTTACTCTATTGCTAATTCCTTTTTTATTTAATTTTTATTAAAATTATTTACCAGGTACAAAGGAATACTCTGGTAAAATACATGATCCTTACCCAGATAATTATCTATAGCAATTAATACTATAGAATCGGTTACAATAACTTTATTTCTGTAATCTACATTAGACGTTACCGTTATAACTCTTGGCACTTTAAATTCTGGAAAATAAAATTTCAAATGTTGAAACAGTAATGCAATCTCTGATTTGGTATCCTCGAAATTACCGAAAGATTTATCTACTTCATCGGCTAACTTAACCTGCAGCGTATCTGTCATTTTTTTTATCCAGAGAGAGTCAGGATATTTATTTGAAAACAAGAAAGGAAATGTTTTCTTTAATACTGCTAAATCTGATGGCTTAGACTCATTAAAAATTTGGTCAAATCGCTCTATATTTAAATCGATTTTTATGCTACTTACTTCCTTGTCAACTTTAATATCTTTTTGACATCCAACCAAACTACCCAAGGTTAAAAACATGATGACAAGTCTTTTCATATATAATAGAATCCTTTTTAATAAATGACTTAAAAAGTTAAACGACCTTTATTTTTATTAATTATACTATTCGTTTATTTTTGTGGGGCAAATGTACTATTCTTTTATACAAATTTATAATCGACTACCATAATGATCAATGACATGACAATTGCTTTAGCTCAAATGGCCGTGATTCCAGGTGAACCTCGAGTTAATGTTGATAAAATGATATCTATGATCAAAAAAGCGAGGCAAAAGAATGTTGATTTGATCTGTTTTCCTGAAATGTGTATCGGAGGCTATTTGTTAGGAGATAAGTTTTTGGAAGATAATTACTGTCAAGAACTCATGAGCTATAACGATGAGATTCTTGCTGCCAGTGAAGATATAGCGGTTTGCTTTGGTAATATTTATGTTGATATTTATACCGATGGTTACCATCCGAACAAAGATGGCCGAAGCAGGAAATACAATGCCGTTTATATGGCACAAAATGGTAGATATGCCGAACGACTAAATGAAAATGATGTATTGCCAAAAGGTGTCCAACCCAAAACTCTTTTGCCTAATTACAGATTTTTTGATGATGAACGCTATTTCTTTTCACTAACCGATGTTGCATCAGATTTTGGAAAAGACTTAAAAGATCTGCTTTCTCCTTTTTTAATTTCTGTAGACAACAAGAAAGTTCCTATTGGTGTCGAGTTGTGCGAAGATCTTTGGTGTCGTGATTACAGGTGTTGCGGTGAATCCATTAATATAACAAAGATACTTATAGATGCCGGAGCTCAAAAAATAATTAATTTATCGGCTTCGCCTTGGACCTATATGAAGAACAATGCACGGGATCGACGCGTAAAATACTTGAAAGAGAAATCCATTAATTTTGTTAAATTCTACTACGTTAACTGTGTTGGTGTGCAGAATAATGGAAAGAACATTATAACTTTTGATGGAGGTTCCACTGTATATAACGAGGATGGAAACCCTTGTATTCTATCGAAAAATGGATGGGCAGAGGACTTAATAATAGTTGATAAAAATGCTTCTTTTAAATCTAAAACTAGGGAAATTGGGAACACGATCCGTGAGAAATACAAGGCCATTTATTACGGACTTAAAGGGTCCAAAAATGTCCTGGGTAATGATCCTAAATTTGTAATTGGTTTAAGTGGAGGTATTGATAGTTCTTTAGTTGCAACACTCCTTGTTTTGGCCTTTGGTAAAGAAAATGTTGTTGGTGTGAATATGCCTTCAAAATATAACAGTTCTAAAACAAAGGAATCTGCAAAATCATTAGCTCATAATTTAGGAATTGAATATTTGGTCATGCCTATAGATAATATGGTTAATGAAAATTCAAGTACTTTGGAATCCGACGGCAAACCTCTTAGTGTATTTAATCTGGAAAATGTTCAGGCGAAAATAAGAGGTGCTAGTATTCTCTCTAACTTAGCAGCAAAATACAAAGCATTTTTTACCAATAATGGCAATAAGGTTGAAATTGCCCTGGGATACGCAACTCTTTACGGAGATTGGGGAGGCGCAATAGCACCTATAGGAGACCTCACCAAATCCGAAGTCGTCGAGATGTGTCAGTTCATTAATACAGATATATTTGGTAAAGAAATTATTCCTAATCAACTGTTTCCGGATTCATTATGGCGATTTGAAGAAGATCAAATAGAACCTACGGCAGAACTTAAAAGCAATCAAATAGACCCGATGAAATTTGGTTATCACTGCAAACTTTTAGAAGAATTAACCAATTATCAAAAAAAGAGCATTGAAGAAATTATGGAATGGTATTTAAATGGAGTTCTGCATGAAAACCTTGGCATCAGTCTGGAATTGATGAAAAGATGGGGAATTAATGAGCCTAAAGAATTTTTAAGAGATTTAGAATGGTTTTACAGTACCATTCAGAAAAATGTTTTTAAAAGAGTCCAATCACCACCTATAATTCTCACCAGTAAATCAAGTTACGGGTATGATATAAGAGAAAGTATTTTACCTGTATTGAAAACTAATAAATTTATTGAATTGAGTAAAGAAATAAATAAATTATCGGGATATAGTGTAAGAAATTTGATTATTGATGACTAATGTATATATCTGACCTAAAGAATTTAATAGTTTTTGACTAAAAAAAATTACTTTAAATAAGCATGACGGATAAAATAGAGAATTGTAATGAATTTCTTTATTCAATTATTTTTAGTATATTACAAGTAACCTTTCCCCCTATATTTAGCTGTAAATTGAATCATTTAAATGAAATTTCTTTTTATAGTGCCAATAGGAAAAACTAATTATTATGATAAAAGTACTGGTTGTAGACCATCACCCCATAGTTAGAAAAGGTATTTATTCCTTATTTGAATCGTCACCGGAAATTCAAATAGTTGCCACTGTAGATAATGGTCGTGAACTGTTTGAATATGTCAAAAAGAATCCGGTAGACATTGTGATCTCAGAGATTGACCTGCCGGGTCTCAATGGCATAACAGCTTTAAGGACGATAAAACGAGAGCACAGTGATGTTAAAATAATAATCTTTAGTTCTCATCCTGAAGAAGTTTATGCTGTAAGCACGATACGAGCCGGTGCTTCAGGTTATTTGCCTAAGACTGTGGATACCCACACAATTAAGGAAGCCATTTTAAAGGTTAATAGTGGTGGTATTTATATTAGTAATAATTTAGCTCAAAGACTGGCATTTGATGAAACAGGAAATAAACCAAGTAAACTATATAAAAAACTCTCAACCAGAGAAATTGAAGTTCTAAAATTATTATCCTCTGGAAGGAAAAATAAAGAAATTGCGCAGGAATTAGAGATCAATGAAAAAACTGTAAGTACTTACAAAGCGCGACTTCTTAAAAAATTGAATGTTACGAATATTGTTGATTTAATTAACCAAGCACGACACTTGGAAATAGGTTAAAGCGGCTTTTGAAGTTTTCTAGACAATAAGTTATCTAATTTTTTATAGCTCATAACCTCATCAAGGACATCTCTATGCTGTTCGGTTAATTTATCTTGAGTCTGTAAACTCAATTCATCTATTTTTTTACTGATCAAAAAACATCTTAAATTTAATATTGTTTCGTTTACAAGTTGAGGGATTCCTTTTATTTTATCTTTTGGAAAAATATTTTTGCTCTCCCAATTATGTAAATTATGACGTTCATCCTCCATTAAAATTGTAGTAATGTCATTGGCAACCTCTGATTCAACTGAATTTATAAAGTTCTTAAGACCCAATTCAGGGTTCTGATTAAGAGTATCTACAATAGTGTAGTAAAGACTTTTAAACTTTGGGTTACTAAATTCCATTTCATCTTCCTGAAGATCTAAATATATCTTTTCAAACACTTTTGTTTGGTTAACTACAGGTTCTAGAATTAACTCCCCCACTTCATTTTCCTTAAGAATCAAGTCTTCAAAATGTTCCTCTTTATTACCATAAAGTAGCAGAATTTCTATTATCTTCCTTTCCAACTGGTATTGAACATCAATTTTATCAACTGACTTTTCAGATTTAATAACGTCAAAAGCCTTCTGCTCTCTTATATAATCTTTGTTCGCTGCTTGATGCTCCTTCCTTCCGATTTGTGCCAAGGTACTAAACAAAACTTGCTCACTAATATCCATTATCCTTGAGCATTCCTGAATATAAACTTCTCGTTTGATCCTATCAGGAATTTTGGAAATACTGTTAACAATTTCTCTAATAGTTTCCGCTTTTTTTATAGGATCATTTTTGCTGTCTTCAAATAACAATGAGGCTTTAAACTGAATGAAATCTTTGGCGTTGTTTTCAAGATAAAGCGATAGTTCTTCTAGTGTGTTCTGTTTAGCAAAGCTGTCAGGATCTTCACCTTCAGGAAACATGCATACTTTTACATTCATCCCTTGCTCCAAAATAAGGTCAATTCCTCTAATTGAGGCTCTTATACCTGCAGAATCTCCATCAAATAGAACGGTTATGTTCTTGGTCAATCTGTTAATAAGTCTAATTTGATCAGAAGTTAGAGCAGTGCCTGAAGATGACACGACATTTTTTATTCCGGATTGATGCAATTGAATAACATCTGTATACCCTTCAACCAAATAGCAATTATCCTCCCTGGCTATGCTTTGTTTTGCATAAAAAATACCATAAAGCACTTTGCTTTTGTGATAGATTTCGCTTTCCGGAGAATTTAAATATTTAGCTGCCTTTTTATTATTGGTTAATATTCTACCACCAAAACCCAAAACACGACCACTCATACTTCTTATCGGAAATATAATTCGTCCCTTAAACCTGTCAAACCGCTTCTCTTCCTTAACTATTGTTAAACCTGTTTTTTCAAGGAATTCCAGATTATAACCCTGTTTTAATGCTTGGTCAGTGAAAGCATGCCAATCGTTTAAAGAATAACCCAAATTAAACTTTTCTATGGTTTCAATCGTAAACCCTCTTTCCTTAAAATAGCTCAGTCCAATAGATTTTCCCTGATCTGTTTTATGTAAAATATTCTGAAAATACTTGTTTGCAAACTCGTTAACCAAATACAAAGATTCGCGCTCATTAGCCTGTTCTTTTTGTTCACTGGTTTGTTCAGTTTCCTCTATTTCAATATTGTACTTTTTAGCCAAATACTTTATGGCCTCCGGATAGGTGAAATGCTCGTGTTCCATTAGGAAAGCAACCACATTTCCTCCTTTTCCACTGGAAAAATCCTTCCATATCTGCTTTACAGGTGACACCATGAAACTAGGAGTTCGTTCGTCACTAAATGGACTTAATCCTTTAAAATTACTACCAGCCTTTTTGAGCTGTACAAAATCGCCTACAACCTCCTCTACGCGAGCAGCTTCAAATACCTGGTCTATGGTCAATCTTGATATCAAATTTTATATTTTTTAGAGGATAGTAAAAGTAATATAAATGTAAGTGGATAAAAAATTATTGACAACAACAAGTTAGAATTAACGTATTAAATTAACTATTTTTGAGTAATCTCCAGGTAGAAAATAAAAAATAAAAATAAAGAAAATAAACATGCAAAATTTCCTAAAAGTAATCCATTCACTTTATATCCTGATGTCCTTTACATCATGCTTAAATGCTCAGGAAAAAACAGTTCCTGTTTTTGAAAATGGAGAGGCGCAAATAGTGCCAGCCTTTAGTGAACCGGCCAAATGGATAAGGCATGACCTTTGGGTTGAAACTGATTTTGATACAGATGGAGATAATAAGCCCGATAGAATGCATGTTGGGGTGACCAGACCTTATCAAACAGAAACAGAAGAATTAAAACTTCCTGTTATTTATATTTCAAGTCCATATTTTGCGGGTGTGTCAGGTGATGTCGAAGGACTTTTTTGGAATGTGAAGCATGAATTAGGTGAATCTGCAAATGAACGTATCCATCCAGAAGTAATACGAAAAGGTAAAAGACCAATTATATCAAACTCGCACATTAGAAAATGGGTTCCGAGAGGTTATATCGTGGTTCATTCATCATCACCTGGAACCGGTCTTTCCCAAGGTGCTCCAACCGTTGGAGGAGACAATGAATCTCTGGCTCCTAAAGCTGTTATTGAATGGTTATGTGGAAGAAGAAATGGATATATTACCCCTGATGGCAACGAAGAAGTTAAAGCTTACTGGTCTACTGGTAAAGTAGGAATGACCGGAACTTCTTACGATGGAACCATTCCTGTTGCTGCTGCAACAACTGGCGTAAAAGGATTAGAAGCTATTATTCCTATTGCTCCGAATACATCTTACTATCATTATTATCGATCAAATGGTTTGGTGAGATCACCCGGAGGGTATCTGGGTGAAGATATTGATGTACTTTACGACTTTATTCATAGCGGTGATGAAGCTAAACGTCCTTATAATAATAAAATGGTTCGTGATACCGAGATGAAAAATGGCATGGATAGAATAACAGGAGATTATAACCAATTTTGGGCGGGACGTGACTATTTAAAAGACATGAAACCTTTTAAAGCAGCTTTACTAATGTCACATGGCTTTAATGATTGGAATGTTATGCCGGAACACAGTTATAGAATTTATAAAGCAGCCAAAGAAAAAGGCTTACCTACGCAAATTTATTATCACCAGAATGGTCATGGAGGTCCTCCGCCTATGAGATTAATGAACAAATGGTTTACAAGGTATTTACATGGTATAGAAAATGGTGTAGAAAAGGATGCCAAAGCCTGGATTGTTCGTGAACGTGAGAGCAGAGATAATCCTACTCCTTATAATGATTACCCTAATCCTGATGCATCTTTTGTTAAATTACATCTAAGTAAAGGTGCACCTGAATTTGGAAAACTTAGTACTACGAAAAGCAAAAAACAAGGAATGGAAACCTTAGTTGATGATTATAACAAATCTGGTGAAGACCTTGCAAAATCTTTAAGTTCTGATCATAGATTACTTTATTTAACGCCTACATTAGATGAAGATCTCCATATTTCGGGAATACCAAAAGTGACTATAAATTTGGCAAGCAGTAAGCCAGCGACAAACCTCTCGGTATGGCTTATCTCTTTACCATGGAATCAGGAAATAGGCTCAAAAATTACTGATAACATTATTACAAGGGGTTGGGCAGATCCACAGAATCATAGCTCCTTAACTAAAAGCCAACCTTTAATACCAGGAAAATTCTATAAAGTTTCATTTGATTTAATGCCCGATGACCAAATAATAGCGAAAGGGCAACAGATCGGTCTCATGATCTTTTCCAGTGACAAAGATTTTACACTTTGGCCGGAACCAGGAACAGAATTAACTATTGATCTGGATAAAACTTCAGTAGCTTTACCCGTTGTTGGGGGTGCAGCTGCTTATAATACAGTAGTTAAACAATATTAGAAATTCTGGTCTGACAAATTCCTGATTTCACATTAAAAACTGCTAAACAATTAAAATATAATACCCGTAGTTATAGTGCCATGAAAAAAACGGAATGAAGTTAATCCTCATTCCGTTTTAGACTTTATGAATATATTTTAAAAATTTAATTCCTTTCAAATCCAAAAACCCTAGGAGCGAAAGTAGCATTAAGTCCCATTCCAACCGCAGCTTTTTTCATCTCTTCAGGTACTTCACCACAGAATAAGAATTCTCCGGGAATAGCTATTTCCAATAAATTACTAAAATGTCCTGCAGCAGTGGTTCCTAAATGAAATCCTACCGCATTAGCGTCTGAAAAAAGATCCATAACAACCAGTGTAGATGAAGTTTCATCAAAATAACACTGGACTATTAAAGCCCCTGGTTCATTTGATTTCATTTGACTTTCCACTTCTTTGTAAATAGCTTTTAATTCTTCTGAGTTTCCTTCTTTAGCAGTCCATTTATATACTACCATTACTTCTTGATTTTCCATAATTTATTGTATTTTAATTTCGTTTATATTACAAATATATGGCGATATAATATATTTACAAGGTGTCTTTTACGACATTGTACAGGGTTGTTTACGCCAATTATATTTTTTACATTTGTGGATCATACATTTATTATGAAACACATCAGTATAATTATTCCGTCTGGTAATAGTATTGTAGATACTATTATTGCACCCTTTAATTTGTTTAGAATGGCTAATTCACATTTTAAGAAATCGAAAGGGTTGGCAGAAGTACCATTCAAAATAGATTTGGTTGGGTTAACTAAAGAACCTGTAATCTACCAGGGGTTATTTAGTGTACAGCCAACAGCCACAATTCATGACATATCAAAAACCAATTTGATTATTGTTTCTCCAATAAGTGGAGACTTAGATACAGAGATCCAAAAAAACATGGATTTTGTTAAATGGATCAAAACCCAGAGAATTAAAAACGATTCCGAAATTGCTAGTTTATGTAAAGGCGCATTTCTTTTGGCAGAAACAGGCTTGGTAAATGGAAAATCCTGCACTACTCACTGGACTGCTCACGAAAAATTTCAGCGTAAATACCCGGAAGTAAATCTCATCCCCGAAAAGATCATTTGTGAAGATAATGGCATATACTCAAGTGGCGGAGCCTATTCTATTTTAAATTTCACGCTTTATTTAATAGAACGATATTTTGGTAGAGAAACTGCCATATGGTGTTCGAAGGTTTCTGAAATTGAATTTGATAGATTAAGTCAAAGTGAGTTTATAATTTTCAGCGGTCAAAAAGACCATTCAGATGAACCAATAAAAAATGCTCAGCTTTTCATTGAAAATAATTACCAGGATAAGTTGAATGTTGATGAGATTGCAAATATGGTACATTTAAACAGTCGCAGTTTTTTAAGGAGATTTAAAAAAGCCACTTCCAATACGCCTCTAGAGTATATACTGCGAGTTAAGGTTGAGGCTGCAAAAAAGAGACTGGAATCGACCACAAATTCTGTTCTCGAGGTAATGTATGACATCGGTTATAATGACGAAAAGGCGTTTAGAAACACATTTAGAAAATATTCCGGATTATCACCTAAAGAATACCAAAGAAAGTATAACAGAGAAATGGCATTTGCATAGCATAGCCTTGCAAGGAAATTCAACAAACAAAAAAAGGCTTCGATCAAGAAGCCTCTTTTATTATTTGAATTAACTTTTTTTAATCCATATCAAAGCGTAATCCAAGAGAGATATTATTTTGGTCTATAGACTGATCTTTAAAAATAGGTGACAGATCATACTTAACATATAATGCAACATCATCAAAAGCTATATAACCACTTAAACCATAAACTAGATCTGTAGTGTTTAATCCTCCTTTAAATTTGTCTTTAACATCCCTACCATCTAATTCATATTTTAGTTTTTGCAATGTTCCCAAATTAAATCCACCGTATGCGCCCAGTCCAACTTTAAATTGGTTTCTGGTACTATACCTAAAATAGGTTTCACGTTCAATCTTTTTTGAAGGTCCAAATTCTAAATGTACCGGGAAAATAAGGTTTGTTGTCCTGAATTTTGCTTTTTTGAGATTGTTAGGAAATGGTTCTAATGATATGTCTCCATTATCATTTACGAAGTAGTTATTATCCTTTATATCCAATTTATTCCAAGTAACTGAAAAACCATATTTTAGTCTAAGTGCATTCGAATTATTTAATAACCTGGTCTTCCAGGCCCAACCCAGTTCTACAAATCCTGATCCAGCCAATTCGTAAGGTGAATCGTCTAATTTTTCACCATCGATTAAAGCGTTATTAAACCCAATAGCAAAAACCATATCACTTGTTGTTCTTCTGTCGTATTTTCTTGGCTTGTCCTGATCTCTTTTTCCAAAATAGATAAATTCATCCTTGGTATCCTCTCCACTTCCAATTCGTAAATAGTAACCATCACTACTCACATCCAGTTCAACGTCTCCTTCTTCGTTCCGCTCTAAGAGTTCAATTTTATTATCTATGATTGCGATTCGATTTTCTATATTCAGAGCCCTTTTTTCAGCATACTCCTTCTTTAGCTCTTCTGCTTCATCAGTTGTAAGTTCTCCATTTTCCAGTCGTATATTTATGGCTTCTACTTCTGCTTTTAATTGATCTTTCTCTTCCGACCTTACCATTTCTTTTTTCTCTTCGAGAGATTTGATCTGATCTTCATTAATAGTTGTCTCCTGTGCACATAAGAGTTGTACAAACAGGATTAACACAATGATTGTTAGATACTTAGTTATTGTTGTCATAATTGATTGTTTTTAAATTGATGAATATTTAATCGTTGCGTGATGCAACTGCAGTCCTAACAGAATTGTATCCTGAAACCAGAGTATTAAACACTTTGTCTCTAAATGTTTCGTCTAAATCTGTTTCTACATCCTGAAGCAAAGAATTCGCATCTACGGTTTTAGACAAAACTATTTCACTTTTATTCGCTAATAATTCACTTTTTGCATTTTCAAGTAGGGCTTCAATTTCAGATTCTGTTACCGTATTCCTGACTTTTTTTATTTGCGTATTAGCTAATATGGGTTGATTAATTGTTTGTTCATGTATCACTGAATCAGATAAAATCGATTGATTAGTTCCGATCTGTGGTTCTTTTGCAGTGTTTTTAGCCAAACGACCACTATTTGATTTTTTATTATTGAAATTAGTAAGCTCTTTTGGTTCTTTATTTTTTATTTCATTAATTAAAGGTGATTCAGATTTAATTTCAGTTTCTGCAATACCCTCAACCTTGGACTTATCAATTTCATCAGTTAGTTCTCCCTTTACTTCACTTGATTTCTCTAGTGGAGTTTCTACAGTAATGGGCAAAGTAGTTTGATCTTCTGTGGTTTTAAAAAAAATGGTTGCAATTAAAAAAACACCAACCAGACTAGCCGCTATTCCCAACCACCAGATCATTTTATTGTTGGACCCTCCTTCATGTTCATCTAACTTGTCTGATAGCTTGCCCCAAATATTCGCGGATGGTTCTATGTTTCTTTTCTCAAGCTTATCCTTTATATTTTCTTCAAATTTAATTGGTGCCATAGCCTGTTTTATTTAATTCTTTTATTTTTTGTTGAAGCATCTTTCGTGCCTTGTATAATTGCGATTTTGAAGTGCCTTCAGATATGTTTAGCATGTGTGCTATTTCATTATGCTTATAACCTTCTATAGCATACATTACAAAAACCACTTTATAACCTTCAGGTAAACCGTCTATTAATTTTTGGATGTCGTTGACTTCCAATTCTGAATTTATATCATTAGTATATTTATAGTCAATGTCTAATTCCTCAACAGAAAACTCAATATTTTTTTGTCGTCTTAAAAAGGAGATAGATTCCCTTACCATAATTCTTCTCACCCATCCTTCAAAACTACCTTCACTTTTAAAGCTTTTCAAATTCGTAAACACTTTGAAAAACCCTTCTAACATAGCATCTTCTGCATGCTGCAGATCACTTATGTAGTATCGGCAAACACTTAACATCTTAGAAGAGAACATCGTGTATAACAATTGCTGAGCTTCACGATCATTTTTTAAAGCCTTTTTAATAAGCTTATCTTCGTTCTTATAAAGTTGGATTACCTTCAAAAGCGAGTTCATTTAGTCTTCTATTTATACAGACGCAAAAATTAGGCAAAAGGTTGCCTGACGGAAATTATTTTTTTCTTTCAATAACGTAATTAACCATTATTTCGAGAGATTTTCGAAATTCAGAATCCGGATATTTCTGTAAAATCAAAAAAGCTTTATTTTGGAATTCTTTCATTTTATCGACAGCATATTCAAGACCTCCATTTTCTTTAACGAAATCTATTACTTCCTGAACTCTTTTCTTGTCCTTATTGTAATTTTTTATTGAGTTGATTAGCCAGGATTTATCCTTTTTAGGAACATTGTTAATAACATGAATTAAAGGTAATGTCATCTTTTGTTCTTTTATGTCTATTCCTGTAGGTTTTCCAATTTTTTTCTCTCCATAATCGAAAAGATCATCTTTTATTTGGAATGCCATCCCAATAAGTTCACCGAATCTTCTCATGGTTTCTACATCTTCTGAGTTAGGTTTAACAGATGCTGCTCCAAGACTACAACAAGCAGCAATTAATGTCGCAGTTTTTTGCCTGATAATGTCATAGTAAACCTTTTCTGTAATGTCTAATTTTCTGGTCTTTTCAATTTGCAGTAATTCACCCTCACTCATTTCCCTTACGGCCACCGAAATTATTTTTAACAAATCAAAATCGTTGTTATCTATAGATAGCAGTAATCCTTTGGATAACAAGTAATCGCCAATCAGAACTGCTATCTTATTTTTCCATAAAGCATTAATTGAGAAAAATCCACGTCTTCTGTTACTATCGTCTACCACATCGTCATGTACTAATGTTGCAGTATGGATAAGCTCTATTACCGAAGCGCCTCGATATGTGCGCTCACTAATTTCGCCATTCGAGACCATTTTGGCGACCAGGAATACAAACATAGGTCTCATTTGCTTGCCCTTACGGTTTACTATGTAATGGGTGATCCTGTTTAATAGTGCAACTTTACTGGACATGGATAATTGAAACTTTTTCTCGAAAAGTTCCATTTCAAAGGCAATTGGTTGTTTTATCCGTTCAACGATTTTCATTGCATTTCAAAGGTAAAAAAATAACCCGTATTAACATTTTTGTATATTTAGTCACTTAAATTCCTCAAAATGAAAAAATTATCTACTTTAATTATAGGTTTACTCTTTGTAAATTTTAGTATTAATTCGCAAAATATCTGTCAAACCGCAGTTACTATTACGCCAGGTACAACCACTGTTTCCAGTATATCAATAGGTGGTCCTCCACCTAATCCCAATTGTGCTGAAAATTTTGGATTAGCTAACGGTGCCGCGTGGTATTTATATCAGGCAACTGTTGACGGTTTGGCTACTGTTTCTAGTGACCTGCCTATAAATGGCAACACAGATACCAGGTTAACAGTTTACACCGGAACCTGTGGAGTCGGAACCCTAACTTGTATTGAAGGAAATGATGATATAGACGGCCCAACTATCAAGACGTCTGAAGCCTCTTTCCCTGTGAGTAATGGTACTTTTTACTATATAGTATGGGACAATAGTTATTCTTCCTCCGGATTCGATTTTACCTTAACGGAAACGGCAATTGATTGCTCTTTAATAACGTTGCCTATAAATGAAGATTTCGATAACTTCGATACGTTTGTGGCATGTTTAAGGACTGAAACAGTTGATGCTAACACAACAAAATTTGAACAGCGACTATTTGACTGGGACGGAGATGGTACAGATGAGGATTATGCCTCAAATGGTTCTACTTCCACAATAGCGAAGAATGATTGGCTGTTTTCAACACCTATTGATCTGCTTTCTGGCCACGAATACACTATAACATTTAAATATAATGGTGCAGACGGAACAAATTCGGCTAATGAAAACCTTGATGTGCATTTTCTGGATGGACCATCATCTGGTGCTTCTTCTTTAACAACCTTATTTAGTACAACAGGCATTGTTAAGAATGGTACCAACCAGCAGGCAGAAACTATGGCAACAACTCAATCAATAGATTATACATCTACGGCTACAGGAACATATTATTTGGCATTTAATGGCACATCTGCTGCTAATACAGGTTCACTTTTACTATTTGAATATTCTGTAACCGATAATACACTTGGAGTATCTGATTTTAAGTTAAAAGGCGTTACTAATTCATTTGATCAAGTAACTGATATCCTAACCATGAAATCTAAAAATCTGCCTCTTGATAACGTAGAAATATATGATATTATAGGTCAGAAAATTTTAAGTAAAAAACTTTCTAATAAAGTAGAAAATATAAATTTGTCTGATCTGTTAGATGGTATTTATATAATTCAAGTGTCATCGTCTGGTTTAATGACAACTTCCAAACTGTTAAAACGATAAATCAGAAGAGCTACCGAGTGTAGCTCTTTTTTTTAACTTTTATTTGCCAACTGCCCGCAGGCAGCATCTATATCCTTTCCTCTGGAACGACGAATAGTAACTATAATATTCTTGGCTTCAAGCATATCAACATACATCTTAATAGCCTTATTATCTGCTTGTTGGAATTCTCCATCATCTATAGGATTATATTCGATCAGGTTGACCTTGCTGGGAGCAAATTCACAAAACTGAATTAAGGCTTCAACAGCTTCTTTTGTATCATTTATTCCTTGCCAAACTACATATTCATAAGTAATTCTGGTTTTAGTTTTATAATACCAATATTCTAGGGCTTCTCTTAAATCGGTTAGTGGAAAGTTTTCATTAAATGGCATAATCGAGGTTCTAATATCATTAATTGCAGAATGTAAAGAAACAGCCAAATTAAATTTAACCTCATCATCGGCCATTTTTTTTATCATTTTTGGTACCCCGGAGGTTGAAACCGTTATTCGCTTAGGTGACATTCCTAGCCCTTCCTTAGATGTTATTTTATCAATAGCCTTAAGCACATTGTTGTAATTCATCAATGGTTCTCCCATTCCCATAAATACTATATTGCTCAGTGGTCTGTTATTATACAGCCTGCTTTGCTTATCAATGGCTACAACCTGGTCATAAATTTCGTCTGGATTTAAATTGCGCATCCGTTTTAAACGAGCAGTAGCGCAAAATCGGCAATTCAAACTGCAACCAACCTGACTGGAAACGCAAGCCGTAGATCTCGATTTTGTAGGGATTAAAACGGATTCAACAAGTAGTCCGTCATGTAACTTTATTGCATTTTTTATTGTGCCGTCTGAACTACGTTGCATGGAATCAACCTCAATATGGTTAATAACAAAATTAGCCTTTAGCATTTCTCTTGTTTCCAAAGAGATATTGGTCATATCGTCAAAGACGTGAGCCGATTTACTCCAAAGCCATTCATAGACTTGATTGCCTCGAAAAGTTTTATCTCCTTGAGCAACAAAAAACTCTCGTAATTCGTCTTTTGATAAGGATCGTATATCTTTCTTTTTTACCGACATTTTCCTGACAAAAAAGCCTCGGTTAACGAGGCTTCATTTTAAATTATTAACATGGCATCACCATAACTGTAAAACCTGTATTTTTCTTTAACGGCCTCATCATAAGCCTTTTTAAGAAAATCATGTCCGGCAAAGGCAGCAGCCATCATTAATAATGTGGATTTTGGTGTATGAAAATTAGTTATCATACAGTTAGCAATACTAAAATCGTATGGCGGAAATATGAATTTATTGGACCAACCAGAAAATTCGTTTAGTGTTCCATCTGAAGAAACTGAACTTTCGATTGCTCTCATAACTGTTGTTCCTACTGCACAAATACGTTTTCTATTAGCAATTCCCTTATTGACCATATCGACTGCAATCGAGTCGATAAAAATTTCTTCACTATCCATTTTATGTTTAGAAAGATCTTCTACTTCCACTGGGTTAAAGGTACCCAAACCTACGTGTAAAGTAACTTCTGCCAAGTGAACTCCCTTTATTTCTAATCGTTTTAAAAGATGTTTAGAAAAGTGAAGTCCTGCTGTAGGTGCTGCTACAGCTCCTTCATTTTTTGCATAAATGGTCTGGTAACGGTCTTCATCTTCCGGGGTAACCTCTCTTTTTATATATTTTGGAAGGGGTGTTTCTCCTAATTCAGTTAATTTACGTCTGAATTCGTCATAAGAACCATCATATAAAAAACGTAATGTTCTTCCTCTAGAAGTTGTATTGTCTATTACTTCTGCAACAAGGGTTTCATCATCCCCAAAATATAGTTTATTCCCAATCCTGATCTTTCTTGCCGGATCAACAAGAACATCCCATAAACGTTGATCTTGACTTAACTCTCTTAATAAAAATACTTCAATTCTTGCACCAGTTTTTTCTTTATTACCGAATAACCTTGCAGGGAAAACTTTGGTATTGTTTAGGATCATGACGTCATTTTCATCAAAATAGTCTATTATGTCTTTGAACTGTTTATGCTCTATTGTTTGTTCTTTTCTGTTTAAGACCATTAACCTTGATTCATCTCTATTCTCAGATGGATATTCTGCTAGTAAATCAGTGGGTAAATTGAAGTTAAAATGTGATAATTTCATTTATTTGGATTAATTGTTTATTAACGTTCAGGCATCACTAACCATTCTAAATGGATAAGTAAAGACCTTAAAACTTTTTGGATTTTTATTAATTCATTATTTTTCAGAGTTGGCAAATATACAATCTGAAACAAGGGGTTGTCAAGTTTTTTACAAACTATTATTATTTATTACATCAATTCCAATGGATTCCAAATCTTTCCAGAAATCTGGATACGATTTTGAAACAACATTTGCATCTTCAATAATCATTGAGGTTTTGAGTGCCAAAGGAGCAAATGCCATAGCCATTCTATGATCGTTATACGTACAAATACTAGCGTCCTCGATAATATTTTTGCGTCTGAATAAATGCAAAGAAATATCTGTTATTTCCACATAGCCACCTAATTTCTTCAATTCTGTTTTTAAAGCAACTAATCTGTCCGTTTCTTTGATCTTTAAAGTGTGTAATCCTTTTAATTTGCATTCTAACCCTAATCCAAAACATGTGACGACTATTGTTTGAGCAATATCCGGGGAGCTAACTAAATCTAAATCGATAATTAAATCTGAATCAATTGAATTTGTTTTAGTAAGAATAATGGATTCTTTTTTAAACTTTGTTTGAACGCCAAACACTTCATAAATTATTGCCAGTGAGCAATCACCTTGTAAACTATGCTCTTTAAAATAGGATAATTCCAATTCTGTACCAACATCACTTAAGGCAACAAAACTATAGAAATATGAGGCCGAGGACCAATCTGATTCTACTAAAATTTTTTGTCTACCTATCCTTTTATTTAAAGAATTTACTTTGATTACATTATTATTGAAGGTCGACTTGACGCCAATCTGTTCCAGTAGTCTTAAGGTCATCAAAATATAAGGTGTGGATGTAATATTACCATTTAATACTAACTCTACCCCATTATTTAACTTTGGAGCTATAAGAAGTAATGCAGAAATATACTGACTACTCACATTGGCATTTAATGTAACCTGACCTCCATTTAAATCTTTCCCTTTAATTTTTAAGGGTGGAAATCCAGTGTTTTCCAAATAGTTAATGTCAGCTCCTAATTCTGTTAATGCATCGACCAATATCTTAATAGGCCTTTGTTTCATCCTTTTCGAACCTGTGAGAATTATTTCTCTATTTGACTGAACAGAAAAATAAGCAGTTAAAAAACGCATAGCTGTTCCGGCATGATGAATATCAATGACCTCATCATTAGATAAAAGGGCATTTTGCATTAATTGGGAGTCGTCCGAGTTAGATAGATTCTTAATTTCAATTTCCGGATACAAAGCTTGCAATAATAACAACCTGTTAGATTCACTCTTAGATCCTGTTATATCGATATTAGGAAGATTATCTTTTAATGTGGATTTACGAAGCCTAATGTTCATTTAAGACTATAAAATAGTTATATCGGCAAATCTACTTTAATTTTTCATTATTATGATGTCGATCGTGATCTCGTTGCGTTTTTTTATCCATTCTTTTATCGAAGGCTTCCTGAAGATCTATTCCGGTTTGATTCGCTAAACATAGCACCACAAAAAGAACATCGGCAAGTTCTTCGCCTAAGTCTTTTTCCTTGTCACTTTCTTTTTCACTTTGCTCACCATAGCGTCTTGCTATAATACGTGCAACCTCCCCGACTTCTTCTGTTAGCTGAGCCATATTAGTTAATTCGTTAAAATAACGAACACCATGCTTTTGGATCCAATTATCTACTGTTTCTTGTGCGCTTTCTATTTTCATATTTAACTTTTCTTAAAATGACTTTTTCCTTTTTCTTCTCGAAAATGGATTCATAAAATTGCTTAAACCCCTGGTAATCTTCTGGTAAGATCAGTGTTTTATTCAATTTAAGGGATATAATAAATTGAAGCATTTTTCCAGTTTCCTTAACATAATAATCCAGTTGGCCATCGTTAGAACCGTATTGTATAATTTCGTTTTTAGGAAACCCTTCTAATTCATAACCTTCTGGAAAAATAATATTTATTTGATATTCATCTTCAAAAGGGAACAGAAAATCTACAGGAAATTGTCTTTCTTCTTCTTTAAATGGATTTAACTTGTTTTCTAAAAACAATATTGGTGAAAAATATAATTTATCTCCCCTTTTTTTTATGAAATTACGACTTCTAAATTCAAATGATTGATTAGTTATATTTAAATAATCATTTTCACTTTTCGATTTAAAATCATAGACGTTTAAACCAAAATTTGATTTCTCAATATTATTAATTAAGTCTTTTTGAGTTTTACCATTAAATTCCCTTCTATATTTCAAAGACTGATAGTCTGAATACTGAATTTTAACATGGCCCTTTAAAGAAAAGTCGGGTTGTATTTTTGCATTTACCGTGATCTTTTTGGTCGATGGCATTTTAGGAACTATATCGATCCACTTTGAAGTTCCCTCGTCTTTAATTAACATTCCTTTCCAATTTAAAGCTCTTAAAGGTAAAATATTGGGGGAAGTAAACTCATCTGTAGCATCTAATAACATATATTCACCATCGATTAATACAGCACAAATAACATAGTTAAATGCTTTTGAAGTAGGATTAGATGAAACACCATTTTCAATAGTACTTAATAACACAGGGTATGCGTTTAATCCTGCTGATCTTAGCAATGATAAAAGAGTCAAGTTAATATCTGCAACATTCCCTTTACCATTTTTAAAAGCTTGTTCAACTCCCTTATCTGCAAAATAGCCTTCTAATCCATTCCATTTAATTTTAAGCTTAACAAAATTGAATAGTACAATAGCCCTTTCACTTTCACTTTCGTTGCCTCTTATTACAGACTCCAAATCATCTTTAAACAACTCAAAATTATCTATTTGATGTGCAAACTCTGAACTATTATAAATTGATAAGGAGATTTCTTCCCAAGTATTGGACAATATATTTCTTGATCCAGGTTTTAATTGAATTGGCTCTAAAGTCAACTTAGAAATATAAGATTCATTATTTGCAAATGGTTCCTTTATAAATGGAGGAATATCGGCGTTTGTTATAGTAATAATCTCTTCTTTATTTTTTTCTTGTATGACCTCTTCAGAAGTTTCAGCTACTTTTAGTTGATTGTTATTATAAATCCCGGAAGAACTTTCAATGTTATGTACAATTTTAGAATTAGGGTTAAGAGTCGTTTTATAGTTTAACGATTCCGGAATATTAATTTTTACTTCTAAATTTTTAATTGGAACTTCTTTTTGTAATATTATATTCGACTTTAGGCAACAATCTGATTTTAAAATGTACCAATACTCAATAATGCATCCTTCTTTTAGATCTGGGAAAACATATTTAAAAGTCGTTAGTTTTGAGTTTTCATACGTTTCAACAATACTATCCTTTTTTATATTCCCTTTAACTATCTCGTTACCCACTAAATTGTAAATAGTTCCCTCTAAATCGATAACATTTTTATTATTGAATAAGTTTATAATTTTGGCAGCCTGGTCAAATCCGTCTTTATTGTAAATTTTTACACGTTCTTTTATTTCAGTTTTTTGAATCAATTTATCATTCCCAATATTCTCAAATTTTATAAGTTCTTTTCGCATTAAAACAATTGAATTGGACTCAGGAAACTTTTCGCACCTAGACTCTAACAATTCTTCTTTAGTGATCTTAGTGATATCCTGAAACTTAAAGGATTGCGAAAAATTTACATGTGTAGTAAGAAAAATGAAAAGGATAAAAATTAACTTTCTCATTAAATTTATATGGTATGCTTAAAACTATTTATTCCCTTGTAGGTAATTATAATACGACAATTTAATGAATTCATTTTAAGGCATTTTAAACAGTTAACAAATTTAATTTTTTATTCGGACTAGCCACAATAAAATTAAAATAGTTACTTCTAAACTATATATTTCTATTCTTAGTATCTATAATTATAGTAACAGGACCATCGTTTATTAGTTCTATTTTCATATCGGCTCCAAACTCTCCTGTTTGCACTTTCTTACCAAGATCTTGCTCCAATTGTTTTATAAAATCCTGATAAATTGGGATAGCAATTTGAGGTTTCGCCGCCTTAATGTAACTCGGTCTGTTACCCTTTTTTGTATTTGCATGAAGTGTGAATTGACTCACTACAATTGCTTCCCCTCTGGTATCTATTAATGATCTATTCATTACGCCGTTTTCATCGGCAAATATTCGAAGATTGATCAATTTATTAGAAAGCCAATTAATATCTTCATGGGTGTCTTGATCTACTATTCCCAGAAGAATTAACATTCCATTTTTAATTTTAGCAACTTTCTTATTGTCGATAGTTACGCTTGCTTTAGAAACTCTTTGAACAACTGTCCTCATTCTATATCCCAATAATCTGTTCTGTAAGTCTCATCTTCGCCTTCCAATATCTGAAGATAACTTTTGTAACGTGAATAAGCAATTTCTCCATCTTCTAGCGCTTTCTTAACTGCACATTTAGGTTCTTTTACATGCAAACAATTATTAAATTTACATTCTTGCTTTAATTTGAAAAATTCTGGAAAGTAATCGCCAACTTCTTCCTGGTCCATGTCTACTAATCCAAAACCTTTTATTCCTGGCGTATCTATAATCTTAGCTCCAAAACTCAAGTCATACATTTCTGCGAATGTTGTTGTATGCTGTCCTTGTTGATGTTGAATCGAGATTTCCTTAGTCTTAAGATCTAAGCCAGGTTCAATAGTATTGACCAATGTAGATTTACCAACTCCAGAATGACCGGCAAACATACTAACTTTATCTTCCATTAGCCTCTTAACCTTTTCTATATTTTTTTTAGTTAAAGCTGAAATTTCGATACACTCATAGCCTATTTTTCTATATATCGATTCCAAATGTTTTATGTCTAACAAAGAGTCTTCCTTATAGCTGTCTATCTTATTAAACAGAAGAATTGTTTTAATGGAATAAGCTTCAGCAGTCGCAAGAAAGCGATCTATAAAAGGTGTGAATGTTGGTGGATTATCTATAGTGATTATCAAAAATACCTGGTCTATATTGGCCGCAATTATATGAGTTTGCTTTGCTAATTTAACAGACTTCCTGACAATATAATTAGTTCTATCGTGAATTCTGTTGATTACCCCTGTTACTTCATTATTTTTTGTTTCCAATTCAAAATCCACATGGTCACCTACTGCAATTGGGTTTGTACTTTTAATTCCTTTTAATCGGAATTTACCTTTTATTCTGCATTCATATACTTTACTGTTTTGAGATTTAACAGTGTACCAACTTCCCGTAGATTTATAAACTGTTCCGGTCATTAATAAGTCTAATTCTTATTTGCAAAATAACAACTTTTCGAGAAAGAAAATGACTATCTTCGTTTCTTAATTTTTAAATTTTATAAAGTATTATGAAAAAAATTTTATTTATTACCGCATTAACTATTTTGTCATTCAATGAAATAAATGCACAAGTAGAGTACAAAATTGTGACTAGTATTGAATCAATCGTTCCAATGGGAGCAGGAAGATCCAGACTGGTTTCATTCAATGAAAATAAGGATTATAAAGAATTTACTTCAGTGCGATCTGGCGAGAAAGGGAAGGATAAAAGAAATAAGTCTGATAGAGGTGAAATAAGAGTTAAGGATTTTGAGGAAACCAAACTTTTAAACTTTTATAATATTGGCGGTATTAGATTCCAAAACATAGCAGCTAATGATGCTCTTGTAACGTCTAAGATTAATACAATGATTACTGAAGGATGGGAACTTGCTTTTGTTACTAGTGCAGTGGAAAGTGAAGGTGGAAAAGGAGACGGACAAGGTATTTTTATTACTCGATATATTTTTAAAAGAAATAAGTAAATTTAAAAAGGCTCGCAATGCGAGCCTTTTTTCTAAGATTTAAATATTTTTTCCTGATGCGTTATGGACTCCAAATGAATAGCCTTAAATACCTTTAAGACAAACTCTTCACTTAATCCTTTTTCGTCACCTTCCATAATCATTTTACCTAAAATCTCATTCCAACGCTTAGTCTGTAGAACTGCTACATTATTTGCCTTTTTGAGTTTTCCAATGGAATCGGAAATGTTCATACGTTTGCTTAAAACATCAATTAACTGATGATCCACTACATCTATTTGAGTACGTAATGTATTCAACTCGTTTTTGAATGCTAAGGATTTATCTGTTTCTTTCCTTATTCTTAAATCCCTGGTTATCTGATCTAGTGTTTTTGGTGTAATCTGCTGTGCAGCATCACTCCAGGCATTATCGGGATCGTGATGGGTTTCTATCATAAAACCATCATAATTCAAATCCAAGGCGGTTTGGCACAGATCAAAAATTATTTTTCTGTTTCCCGCAATATGAGAAGGATCCAGAATTAAAGGCAGGTCTGGAAAACGATTCTGTAACTCAATTGGCAATTGCCATTCAGGATTGTTTCTATATTTTGTTTTCTCATAAGTTGAAAATCCTCTGTGAATCACTCCAATATTTTTGGCACCAGCAGTGTAAATGCGCTCTACTGCTCCAAGCCAGAGTGATATATCCGGATTAACAGGATTTTTTATCAATACAGGTTTATCTGTTCCTTTTAAAGCTTCTGCTATTTCCTGGACTATAAACGGGCTAACTGTTGACCTGGCACCAATCCATAACATATCTATATCATGCTCCATGGCAGCATCAACATGATGTGCATTTGCTACTTCTGTTGTAGTTAATAATCCTGTTTCCTCTTTAGCTCGTTGCAACCACTTTAAGCCTTGTGTCCCAACACCCTCAAAATTCCCTGGCCTGGTTCGAGGTTTCCAGATACCAGCTCTAAGTACATTTGTATCCGTATCTTTTAGTTGATGTGCAATTTTTAAAACTTGTTCTTCTGTTTCCGCACTACATGGTCCTGCAACAACTATTGGATGTTCCAGATTAAAATTATTCAACCAAGTTCTTAGTTCCTTCTTATTTTCCATAACTATTTTATTCTATTCCTTTTAAAATTTGCTTAATATGATTTGTGTTTTTCATTTCACTATAAATTGTACCAAAATCATCCTTTTCCATTAAAGATTTAAATTGGTTCAGGTTAGCGATATATTCATGTAATGTTTCAATTACATTCTCTTTATTTTGTTTAAAAATTGGCGTCCACATATCTGGTGAACTCTTTGCCAGTCTTACGGTTGATTCAAATCCACTACCTGCCATATCGAAAATATCACGCTCGTTCTTTTCTTTTTCCATTACGGTCTTTCCTAACATAAACGAGCTAATATGAGACAAATGGGATACATAAGCTATGTGTTTATCATGAGCTTCAGGATTCATGTATCGAATTCGCATTCCTAAATCACTAAACAGCTGCAGGGCTTTTTCTTGTAACTTAAATGCTGTTTTTTCAACTTCACAAATAATATTTGTTTTGCTTTTAAATAAATTTTTAATAGCAGCTTTTGGACCTGAAAACTCTGTCCCTGCAATAGGGTGTGTTGCTAAAACATTTCTTCGTTTTGGATTCTTGGCTATAACCTCGCAAAACAATTTTTTGGTCGATCCAACCTCAATCACCAAAGTTGTGTCAGAAATATTGTTGAGAACTTCTTCAATTATTTGAATTGACGCGTCTACAGGTATCGACAATATCACTAAATCTGCTTCACTTAGGTCATTTAAGGTTCCTTTTTTATCTATAATTTTTAAATCTAAAGCATCATTTAAATTTTCATCATTTATATCAATACCATATATTGTAGAGTCTGAATATATATTTTTTATATCCAATGCCATACTACCACCGATTAATCCAATGCCTATTATATATATCTTCTCCATTAAAATCTGTTTATTGCTTCCTGAATTAATTCTTCGTCTACACACAAAGAAAACCGTATATAACCTTCACCCTGACTTCCAAATATGCTTCCCGGTGTAATGAATACTCCTTTATTCTTAAGTATTAAATCAACATAATCAATTGAACTGGATGATTCTTCAGGTAATCGCGCCCAAACAAATAAGCCAGCTGCATGTTTGTCGTAAGTACAATTCAAAATTTCTGCTAATTCCCAAACCAATTCCCTTCTTTGTCGGTAAATACTCGTTAAGCTTGAAAACCAAATAGCACCGGATTGCAATGCTTTGATAGCTCCTTTCTGCAAGCCGTAAAACATTCCTGAATCCATATTGCTTTTAACCTTTAAAATACTTTCTATATATTTTTTCTTACCTACTACCATTCCAACTCGCCAACCGGCCATATTAAAAGATTTACTAATAGAATTAAGTTCCAAACCAATCTCTTTGGATCCTTTAATATTCAAGAAACTTAGTGGATAACCGTTTAAAATAAAACTATAAGGGTTATCATTAACCACCAATATTTTATATTTTTTAGCAAATTCAACAATCTCTTCAAATACTTTTTTGGTTGCTTTTGCTCCTGTTGGCATATGTGGATAACTGATCCACATAAGTTTAACTTTTTTAAGATCCTGACCTTTTAATTCATTGAGATCCGGAAGCCATTTGTTCTCTTCTTTCAGGTCATAAAATATAGGTTTAGCTCCTACTAACTTTGTGACAGAAGCATACGTCGGGTAACCAGGATTTGGTATTAAAACTTCATCCCCTGGATTTAAAAAAGCCATGGAAATATGCATGATTCCTTCCTTACTACCCATTAACGGTAAAACATCCGATTCGGAGTTTAATCTAACATAATACTGTTCTTTGTAAAAGTTGGCAATTGCTTTTCGCAACTCGGGCAATCCTTTATAACTTTGGTATTGATGAGCTTTATCATCATTTAAGCTATTTTTTAACACTTCCACGACTTGTGAAGGTGGTTGCAAGTCTGGACTTCCGACTCCCATATTAATTATGGATTTTCCACTTGCTTGCAATTCACTTATCTCTCTAAGCTTTTTAGAAAAATAGTATTCTTCAACAATATTTAATCTGTCAGCAGGATCTATCATAATTTATGATTTACGTATTCACCAAGAATCTTAAAATCCTGAGCCATAATAGTCATAATAGATTTTGCTTTGTGAAAATCTTCATATTGCTCGAAAGTTACATCTACAAAGAATGCATATTTCCAGGGTGTTTCTATCTTGGGCAATGATTGAATTTTAGTCAGGTTTAAATGGCAATCGCTCATTACATTCAATATAGTCGCCAAACTTCCTCTTTTGTGCTGTAATTCAAATTTCAATGAAGCCTTATTAATTATATTTTCAGGAAATTCAGAGTTAGTTCGCTTTACAATTACGAATCTGGTTTCATTATGCTTAATTGTCTGAATACTTTTGGCCAAAACCGTTAAATTAAATAGTTTCGCAGCCGAGTCACTTGCAATTGCGGCGATACCTTTTAATTTTTGTTCCTGAATTCGTTTTGCTACATCAGCGGTATCCTTATCCTCTACTAATTTAATATGAGGATATTTCCTGAAGAACTTCTTACACTGCAACAAGGCCATTGGATGAGAACAAACCTCCTTTATATCTTGTATACTTTGCCCGTTCAGAGCCATTAAATTATGTTGAATATCCAAATAATGTTCACCAACAATATGTAAATGATTTGAATCTATTCGAGCATAATTAGGAATTATTGAACCAGCAATTGAGTTTTCTATGGCCATGATCGCAGCATCACATTCCTTGGTTACCAAGGAATCCACTACCTGATCAAAATTAAGGTATTCTTTTACGGTTATATCTTTTTCAAAATATTGCTTAAATACAATATGATGATACGATCCTAAAACGCCCTGTATTGCTACTGATCTAATCATAAAAACAAAAAAGTCCCGAATTTTCATCGAGACTTCAAATTAATTTATCTTGTATAAATTAAACATACATCGTCTCGTTCCTTATGCTAAAAAAGAAATAAAACCAGTTATAATATGTATAATTTATTGTTGTCATTCGAATTTTGATTCGGCTAATGTAACTAATAATTTTACAAATCAATATAGTAAATCAGTGTTTTTTACGTTTTTAGATCAAATTTTAAAGATAAAGTCCTAAATAACCATTTAAATTATATTATGTTTATTTTTGAAACAAATAATTAAGATGTCTATAAAAGTAGAACAGCTCACAAAATTTTATGGAAATCAAAAAGCCTTAAATACGATTTCCTTTAACATTAATAAAGGAGAAATAGTTGGTTTTCTTGGTCCTAATGGTGCTGGAAAATCCACAATGATGAAAATTTTGACCACTTTTTTAAGTGCATCTGAAGGAATAGCAAAAGTAAACGAATTTGATGTAAAAAATGAAACAATTGAAGTGCAAAAAAGCGTAGGATACCTTCCGGAACATAACCCGTTATATTTGGATATGTATGTTAAAGAATACCTTGCGTTTAGTGCACATGTTCATAATGTCGACAAAGAAAGAATAGACCAGGTTATTTCTTTAACAGGTTTAATTCCGGAATCTCACAAGAAAATCAACCAGCTTTCTAAGGGTTACAGACAGCGTGTAGGATTAGCTAATGCCCTATTACATGATCCGGATGTATTGATTTTGGATGAACCAACAACTGGATTAGACCCAAATCAATTAGTGGAAATCAGAGAATTAATAAAAAATGTTGGAAAGGAGAAAACGGTATTTCTATCTACACACATCATGCAGGAAGTTGAAGCAATATGTGACAGAGTTATCATTATAAACAATGGAGAAATTGTTGCTGACAAAAAATTAAGCGAAATAAAAGTAGACAAAGAACAGATTATTGTGGTAGAATTTGATTACAGAGTTGAAGAAGCCTTTTTGAAGAAATTGCCAAAGGTTAAAAAGGTTATTAATTCCCATGACTTTGTTTATGAATTATCGTTTTCAACACCTCAGGACATGCGTCCAACTGTTTTTGATTTCGCCCATGATAATAAGTTGAAGATCCTACAACTCAACAAGAAAAATCAAAGTTTAGAAAATTTATTCAGGGAATTGACCACGGATTAATTATCGAAGATTAACTGACCGCTATATAATTGCGTTATTTCTACCACAGGAGGATTGTTTAGAGAGATTAAATCACCTGTTCCACTCAATTCACCGGTTAAGCTTGATATAGGATTAACGACCATATCGTTACTTCCTCGATGAAAAATATTAACGTTTTCAGCCAAAAGACTCTCGCCTTGAAAACGCCCTGCACCTGAATAAAATCCGATATTCAAATTATCCACCTGACCAGAAACATAAAAAGACGAAATATTATTAGAAATAATACTCAAACTTGACGAGTTAACTTGCAATCTAAAATCTCCTACCGTAAAGTTGCCAGGAGCATTAAAATCTTCAGAAATCAACGTCATATTTGGATAAGTCAAAATCCCTTCAGACGAAATATCATATTGAGTTGAACTTCTGATTGATTCAATATTTGGGGAGGTGACATATATTTTTGTAATCCCATAATCCCTGAAGTAGTTACAGGTGTTTGAATCTGTTAATTGTAATTCATTTTCTACAACATTTACTTCAATATCATTTATCAAATTTTCACCTGTTTCTAAAATAATTCCATGATCTGACCCATCTTTAATTATTAATTCTATATCACGATTAACTAAGATGGTTTCGAATGAAGAAATTGGAATCTCTTTTTGAATTATAGTTCCAGTGGTCTGAAAACAGTCTGAGGCACTTTCACTATCACAAGCGAATATTAGTAAAATGCATAATATGTAAGCTAATTTCTTCATCCTATAATCTTATACCAATTCCAAATTCAACTGCTTCTGCTTTTGCTCCATGAGATTTCAATGTTAGGGCACCAAATAACTTCTCTCCAAAATATCGCTTTAAGCCAATCCTAAAATAGGTTCTTCCTTCAAAATCATAAGGATAATACATATAATATCCCAATTGGGTCAATAGAGATAACTTGTTTATAAATAATTCATGTCCGGCGAATATCCCTATGCGCCTATAATCTTCATTTCCTTTCACATTATTTTCTGGAAATGCTACCGCATTGTAATAGATCAACTCCTTTAAAAAATTCGAAAAGAACACATCTGCACCAAATTGAAATGCACTTTTATGATTGATTCGCTTGTCTGCATAAACCGAAAAAATATAAAATGGAAACTGCCCGCTTCCAACGACATCGCTTTCATTCACACCACTCCTAAAAACCAAATTATATTTTATAGGCTGTTTAAATTTTTCATCGATTAAATCGTGTATAAATTCCGGTTGGCCATTGAGGTCGTAAACAATTCCCAAACTAATGGTAATAGAATTTATGCTGGTATTAGGAGCTTTTACATTTGCATTCGAGTAATGTAATAATGCTAGGCCTCCCTGTAATCCAAATCTATCATATATTCGCTCTTTTTTATAGTTGAGCATAGCAAAGGTGCTACTCATAAATTTAGACCCAAATGCAATATTTTTGTGATTATTATACTTATCATAGGGATTGGTGGTAAAAGCAAGTCCTTGTCCGATTCTCAACATCAGGTTTCGATTTAAAAAATAGAAATTATAATGTGCGTAAAGGGAGAAGTTATTTCCTAGTACATCATTTTTCAAATTCTGATAGGCAAAGGACACTCCATAATCGGGATAACCATAGCGTTGTTCCCATTCATTTTTACCAAAGGTCTTTTTATTCCAGCTAATAATGACGCCTTCAGGGTGGCCTGTAATTAAATGCAGAATATCGTCGTTATGCAAGGCTATGTTCCCCTTGAAGTAATTTACGTCGATATACGAAGATTGTTGAGTTTCCTGGCTATAGCATAAAAAACTCAGTAAAAGTAGAATGTAGGTTAAAATATACTTCATTAAAGATAGTTGTGAAGCAAAAGTAATAGAATAATTCGACTAAAACAGCTCTGAGGCAATTGCTTTAATATTGTCACTTTTACCCATAGAATAAAAGTGTAAGACTGGGACTCCCGCGTCTTGAAGTTCTTTGGATTGTTCCAGAGCCCATTCTACACCTACTTGCCTAACCTCCTTATTGTCTTTGCATTGCTCAACCGCATGGATGAGATCTTGTGGTAAATCGATTTTAAAAACTTGAGGTAATAATTGCAAATGACGCTTAACGGCAATAGGTTTTATACCTGGAATTATTGGTACATCAATACCAGTTTGTCTTGCCAAATCCACAAATTCAAAATATTTTTTATTGTCGAAAAACATTTGAGTCACTATATAATCTGCTCCTGCTTCTACTTTTTCTTTTAACCTTATTAAATCTGATTGAAGTGAAGGTGCTTCAATATGTTTTTCCGGGTAACCTGCAACGCCAATACAAAAATCTGCCTTATCATCTACCTCCATGACATCATGCAGATATTTGCCGTTATTTAAATTCTTAATTTGAATTACTAAATCCTTAGCATACTTGTGACCTCCTTTAGACGCTTCAAAATACTTTTGATCCTTCATGGCGTCTCCTCTTAGTGCCATAACATTATTTATCCCTAAATAATGACAATCCACTAATAAATATTCAGTTTCTTCCTTTGTAAACCCTCCACAAAGAACATGTGGTACAGTATCTACATCGTATTTATGTTTAATAGCAGCACAAATCCCTACGGTACCCGGACGCATTCTGGTAATTTTCCTATCCAGCAAACCTTGTTTTTCTATATATATGTACTCTTCTCTAGACGTTGTTACATCAATAAAAGGCGGTTTAAATTCCATCAGAGGATCAATATTATTATATAGTTCCTGTATATTCTTTCCCTTTTTAGGTGGAATTATTTCAAAAGAAAATAAAGTCTTGCCTTTTGCTTTTTCTATATGTTCTGTAACTTTCATATAATATTAATTATGCTAAATTCGGGTTCAACCATTTTCGAGCCTTTACTATCGATACTCCGCGACGTTTTGAGTAGTCTTTTAACTGATCTTCCTTTATCTTTCCCAGACCAAAATATTTTGCTTCCGAATTCCCAAAATAATAACCGCTTACACTTGCTGCTGGCCACATTGCCAAACTTTCTGTTAACTTTACTCCTATTGATTCTTCAACCTTGAGCAATTTCCATATTGTTTGTTTCTCCAAGTGATCCGGGCAAGCCGGATAACCAGGTGCTGGCCTTATACCTTTATAATTTTCTTTAATTAGTTCTTCATTACTAAAGTTTTCATCCTTTGAATATCCCCAATGTTTAGTCCTAACTTCTTTATGCAGATATTCTGCAAAAGCTTCTGCTAATCGATCTGCTAATGCTTTAATCATAATGGAATTGTAATCGTCGTGAGATTTCTCAAAATTGGAAGCTAATTCCTGAGTTCCAAATCCTGTTGTTACGCAAAAGCAGCCTAAATAATCCCCGATTCCTGTTTCCAGTGGAGCAATAAAATCAGCCAATGCGAAGTTTGGAATACCATCTCGTTTTTTTAATTGTTGCCGAAGTGTAATAAAGGTTTGTTTAATATTACCCTTTTCTGAATAAACTTCAATATCATCACTATTTATCGAATTGGCAGGAAACAGACCAAATATGGCCTTTGCTTTAAGAAGTTTTTCATCAAAAATTCTTTTTAACAACACTTGGGCATCTTTGAACAATTCAGAAGCTTGGGTGCCTACAACATTATCATAAAAAATATCAGGATATCTACCATGCAGATCCCAACTGCGGAAAAAAGGAGACCAATCAATATATTTTTCAAGTTTGGTGATGTCAAAATCTTCTATTATTTGAATACCAAGTTGTTTAGGTTCCACAATTTTGGTTTCATTCCAATCAATTTTGAATTTATTCTTTCTGGCTTTTTCAATAGATATATATTCTTTCTTTTGTGATCGACTCAAAAATTTCTCTCTGAACTTATCATATTCCAGTCGTATCTGTTCCTTATAAATATTATTCTCTTTTTGGAGCAGATTACCAACAACAGTTACTGCTCTGGAAGCATCGTTAACATGCACAACAGTATGTTTATAATTAGGAGCGATCTTTACTGCAGAATGTGCTTTTGATGTGGTTGCCCCACCAACCAATAACGGGATTTCAAATTTTTGTTTATCCATTTCTTTAGATACAAAAACCATTTCATCCAAAGAAGGTGTTATCAATCCACTTAGTCCTATAACATCTACATTTTCTTTTTTCGCAACCTCTAAAATTTTCTCCGGGGGAACCATGACTCCCAGATCGATAATTTCGTAGTTATTGCACCCTAAAACTACACTAACAATGTTCTTACCGATATCATGGACATCTCCTTTAACTGTGGCCATTAATATTTTACCCGCAAACTCTTGATTACCATCTTTTCCGGCTTCAATATAAGGTTGTAAATAAGCAACCGCCTTTTTCATGACACGAGCTGATTTTACTACCTGAGGTAGAAACATTTTCCCACTGCCAAATAGATCACCTACAACATTCATACCTATCATCAAGTGTCCTTCAATCACTTCAATAGGTTTAGAAACTTCTTGTCTTGCTTCTTCAACATCTTCTAAAATAAAATTATCAATTCCTTTTACCAATGAATGAGTGATGCGGTCCTGAAGAACATCTTTTCTCCATTCGAGTACAGTTTCGTTTTCATCTTTTTTTTGTCCCTTTACGGTTTCGGCGAAGTCCAATAACCTCTCAGTTGCATCATCTCTTCTGTCCATCAGAACGTCTTCTACTCGTTCAAGCAAGTCTTTGGGAATTTCATCATAAACTTCTAACATGGCTGGATTCACAATTCCCATGTTCATTCCATGCCTAATTGCATGAAATAAAAAAGAAGAGTGCATGGCTTCTCTAACTACATTATTTCCTCTAAAGGAGAACGACACATTACTAACTCCTCCTGAAACATTTGCACATGGCAAATTATTACGAATCCATTGAGAAGCTTTAAAAAAGTCTATTGCATTTTTCCTGTGTTCATCCATTCCAGTGGCAACAGGAAAAATATTAGGATCGAAAATAATATCTTGTGGTGGAAAATGAACTTCATTTACAAGAATATCGTAGGAACGTTTGCATATATCTATTCGTCTTTGGAATGTATCTGCCTGCCCTTTCTCATCAAATGCCATTACGATGACAGCAGCTCCATATCGTTTCACCAACTTTGCCTGACGAATGAATTCTCCTTCTCCTTCTTTTAAACTAATCGAATTTACTATACATCTCCCTTGAACAACTCTTAATCCAGCTTCTATGATCTCCCATTTTGAACTATCGATCATAACCGGCACTCTAGCAATATCTGGCTCTGAAGCAATAAGGTTTAAAAACTTTGTCATGGCATAGACACCATCTAACATCCCTTCATCCATGTTTACATCAATAATCTGAGCACCTCCTTCTACCTGATGTCTGGCAATTTCAAGAGCTTCATCATATTTCTCTTCTTTAATTAGCCTTAAAAACTTTCTGGAGCCAGTAACATTGGTTCGTTCACCAACATTTATAAAATTGCTTTCCGGCGTTACAACCAAAGGTTCTAATCCGGATAAGGTTAAGTATTTACAATCACTCTCTTTCATTAAGCTTCTACTTCAATTCGTCTTGGTTGATATTTTAGGGCTACATCAGCAATTGCTTTGATATGATCTGGATTGGTTCCACAACAACCACCAATAATATTAATGATTCCATCTTTAAGATAGTCTTCAATTAAGTTCTTCATTTCTTCGGGTGATTGGTCATATTCTCCAAACGCATTTGGCAAACCGGCATTTGGATGAGCTGATGTATAAAATTGTGTTTTGCTTGATAATCGTTGTAAATAAGGTTTTAATTGCTCTGCGCCTAAAGCGCAATTAAATCCAACACTTAGTAAAGGAATATGGGAAATGGACGCTAAGAAAGCCTCAACGGTTTGTCCCGACAAGGTTCTTCCTGATGCATCTGTTATTGTTCCTGATACCATAATTGGAATGTCTATGTTTCGCTCTTCTTTAACCTCTTCTATTGCAAACAATGCTGCTTTGGCATTTAATGTATCAAAAATGGTTTCAACTAAAAGCACATCTACCCCACCTTCAATTAAGGCTTCTACTTGTTCTTTGTATGATTTTCTTAATTCTTCAAACGTTATTGCCCTGTATTCCGGCCTATTGACATCAGGTGACAAACTTGCTGTTTTATTCGTTGGACCAATACTGCCAGCCACATATCTCGGTTTATTTGGATTTTGCCTTGTAAATTCTTCGGTTACCTTTTTGGCAATTTTAGCGGATTCGTAATTTAGTTCGTAAACAAGACCCTCCATATTATAATCAGCCATTGCGATGGATGTTCCTGAAAATGTATTAGTTTCAATTATATCTGCTCCAGCTTCCAAATATTTACGATGGATTTTAGCAATTGCATCAGGTTGAGTAAGTGATAACAAGTCGTTATTACCTTTTAGCGAAGTTGGATATTCTTTGAATCGTTTACCTCGATAATCTTCTTCAGTGAAATTATATTGCTGAAGCATGGTACCCATTGCACCATCCAGAATTAAGATTCGCTTTTCTAATGTGTTTTTAATATTTGACATATTTTCTTATTTGTATTAATATGTCATCAGGAAAGTAAGGAGAATTTACTTCTGGTTATCTGTCTAAATAATGAATTAGTAGAATTTAGCACCTACTTTATACTAAAGGGTTGCTAAGGCTTCACTGGGTCTAATCCCTCTGCCTTTCATGATAACAATCAATACATGTTTGAACTTGCCACAAATAAACAATATAGCAAGTTTAAAAACAAATTAATTTTATGTTATTATTGAATGAATCCTACTCCAACAGTATTGTTAGACATCGTATCTATTAAAATGAAAGACCCATTGGTTCTATGTTCTTTAAACGCATCACAGTAGATTGGCTTATTCAATTGGAAATCCACAGAGGCTATATCATTCATTGTTAATTCATCAATTTCAGTTTCAATTCCTGAATAATCAGGACTTATCTTATGATTGACCTCTTTCACTTTTGCAAGAACCTTATTCACACCATGTTGCAGGATATATTTAGAACCTGAATTTAAATTCTGTGAATCCATCCAACATACGACAGCTTCCAGTTGTTTTTCAATTTTAGGTAGCTCTCCAGATTTAACTAACATATCACCTCTGCTAATATTAATATCATCTTCCAGTGTGATGGTTACCGACGATCGTCTTGAAGCTGTCTTGTACGACTTATCATGGAATTGAATTTCCTTTATTTTCGATTTGGTTTGAGAGGGTAAGACAACGACTTCATCTCCAACACTTAGATCACCTCCATAAACCTTTCCTGCATATCCTCTAAAATCATGAAAGTCGTTCGTTTTGGGTCTGATTACATGTTGAACCGGAAATCTGGGTGTCCCAATGTTATATATATCTTCAACATCCAGTAATTCTAAATGTTCTAATAATGTTTGTCCTTTATACCAATGCATTTGTCTGGATAATTGAACAACGTTATCTCCTCGTAAAGCACTGACTGGAATAAATGTTACATTTTGATCTTTATAATCCGACTTGCTCAATAATTCCTTAAAATCTGTTTTAATCTCACTATAAACTTCCTCCGAAAAATCCACCAGATCCATTTTGTTTATAGCTACTATCACATCCTTTACTTGCAATAAATTAGTAATAAAAAAATGACGGTAAGTTTGTTCGATCACTCCTTTTCTGGCATCAATTAGTATTACTGCGGCTTGAGATGTAGACGCTCCAG
>CAJIBV010000355.1_pt1 | contig 43900 bp, 35 predicted proteins | sample 9199431 | NCBI WGS metagenome assembly CAJIBV01 (sample SAMEA7708314, study PRJEB35096) | sediment metagenome | biome: marine neritic benthic zone biome [ENVO:01000025]; feature: sediment [ENVO:00002007]; material: shallow marine sediment [ENVO:03000034] sea grass bed [ENVO_01000059] ...
ACAATTGGTGAAAACGGAATAACTGAAGCTGATATATTGGTTCATAACGCCGAAGAAAAAGATCCTACTTTACATCAAATGCTTGTTCGATCTGAATATCCAATGGTTACCGGTATTATAAGAAGGTATAGCGATGCAACATTAGAGGAAAGAGAAGATGCGTTAACAGAAGAAGTTAAATCAAGTTCTAAGTTCTCTAAGGCTGACGATCTGTTTTTCTCTGGTGAAACATATAAAGTAGAATAATCAGGCGTCTATTTTCTTGCCTAGGTAAACTAATTTAGAATCATCATCTAATTTTACATCTTTACCGGAAGCTGGCACTATATCCAAAAAGCCTGATTTAAGTTTAATAAATAAAGGTACTATGTCTTCATTATCCCTGGTTATTTCAATCAATGAATCATAGTGTGTCTTAGAATCTATTTCTGTTTCATGGATTTTAGGGTATTTTCTTACAACCTCATTTAATTTGGCAAAATCGTCTGTATGGGAAAACAGACCTTCTCTTGGGTTATCTTCAGGGTCATTCATCTCATCCGGAGAAATTAATCTAAAGCTTCCGTTTTCACCAAATTTATTCTTAAACTTATTAATCGCAAATTTATTTATTCTTGAATTTCCGGTTAAGGAAAGTAAATATCCTACATCATTAAGCTCAATGTAATCCGTTAGATCTTCTGCAAAGATATCTTCTTTTATTGCTTCTAATCCAGATTCCTTAGCAAAATTCACATTGTCTTTGTTAGAATCTACTAGAACTACATGCCTGTTGTTCTTTTGTAAATAGCTTGCAATTAAAATCGATAACTTACCAGCACCAATAATCAAAACTCCATCGCTTTTAGTCAAAAATACGCCTACCACCTTTGCAAACAACCGAGCTGTCGTTGCGTTCAGCAATACAGTTCCTAAAACAATCATAAACACTAATGGTGTTAAATATTCAGCGCCCTCAATACCGGATTTTATTAATTTACTGCCAAAAAGTGACGCAATACCAGCTGCAACAATACCTCGAGGACCTACCCAACTAATAAAAAGCTTTTCATTTGTCTTTAACTTAGATTTCGTTGTGCTCATAAACACAGCCAATGGCCTGATAAGAAACACTACTATTAAGAACAATATTGCGGTTTTCCAATTATATAGTAGTAACATGTCTTCTATATCAATGTTAGCTGCGAGAAGAATAAATAGAATTGATATTAATAATACACTTAGAGATTCTTTGAAATAAAGTAGCTCTTTAATGTTCTCAAGCTTATTATTTCCTAATACCATTCCCATAACTACTACTGCTAATAAGCCAGATTCGTGAGCAAAAATATCCGATTCAACATATACTAATAACACCGTAGAAAGTGAAACAACATTAAGTAAATAGTGGGGTATTAAATTTTTATTTATCGCAAAAGCCAGGGCATGCGCAAATGTGAACCCAAAAGTAGTTCCAAACAACAAAATTTTTCCGAATTCAATTAGTGCTGTTTTTGTAAAACCGCTTCCGCCACCAACACTTATAAATTCAAAAACCAAAACAGCAACCAGGGCACCAATTGGGTCGATAAGAATTCCTTCCCATTTTAATACAGTAGAAACATTTTTTTTTAGGGGAATGTTTCTTAAAATAGGCGTTATGACAGTAGGGCCTGTAACAATAATTAAACTGGAAAACAGAAAGGATAATTCCCAACTTAAATTAAAAACATAATGGGCGACTATACCAGCCCCAAAAAACGTAATCGCGGCACCTAATGTAATAAGCTTTGTAATAACAGGGCCAACAGTTTTAATCTCACTTCTTTTAAGAGTTAACCCTCCTTCAAAAAGTATAATACTAATTGCTAATGAAACAAAATAATATAATCCATCTCCTGGAAATAATCCTTTTTCGCCGTTCCAAAGTGGTTCAATCCATTTAGTCCCATCTTCCGAAAAGAATTCTGCGGCTATTGGCCCAACCAAAAGCCCAATAAGAATTAAAGGTAAAATAGCTGGAATTTTAAATTTCCAAGCAAACCATTGGGCTAAAATTCCTAAAATTATTATTCCAGCTAATTCTAACATTCAATTAAATTTGATGTGAAAATACTAATTTTTAATTCATAATACTAAAGAGCAAAACTCAACATTACATTCAGTTTTTGTAAGATTATGATTTCTTATACTAATCGTCTTTATTTTCAGTTCAAATCTTTATTAAGTAGCTTTTAGATATTATTATTTAACAATAATCCTCTTTTGTATTGTTATTTATTTGTTTCTTTTAAAAAATGTTATCTTTCAAGTCGAACCAAAGTTTAACTCCTTGAAGGAAAAACCATTTAACACTATTGCAATAGGTGCAGCATTTTCTCCTAATCTAAAACCAAACATTTATGAAGCCTCCAGACTTTCATTGTTCCTTGAGTCTAAACTTATACTGATACACGTAGGGGAAAAAACTTCTGAAAAAATTAAAAGAATAGAATCGATTTTGAAACCTTTTATTAAAGAAGGTTTATCGTATGAAATTCTTTTTAAAATTGGAGATCCTGTTGAAGTTATCCTGTCAATAACTAAAGAACAAATGGTCGATCTTCTTATTTTAGGTGCCTTGCAAAGAGAAAATTTCTTAAAATACTATGTTGGCTCTATAGCAAGGAAAATTACCAGACAAGCAAGTTGTTCCGTACTTCTATTAATTAAACCTTCTGTTGAAAGAGTCCCATGTGAGCATGTTGTAGTAAATGGTTTAGAAGATCCTAAAACAAAGGAAACGTTGAATTCCGCTTTTTTTGTAGCTCATAAACTTGGCGCAAATAAACTGACTGTTGTAGAAGAGATTAGTCAACAAGAGGTTGCCGTTAATGTTGAAGATGATAAGTCCCTAAGAAAATCGACATTAGTAAAAGAGCGAATAACCATGCGTGAAGAATCCAGAGTAAAAGAAATGATTGAGGAAATACCCGATGATTATAAAAAGGACACCATTATAAAAACTCAACCTATTTTTGGCAAAAGAGGATATTCGATAGGTCATTATGCCCAAATGGTTCGAGCCGATTTATTAGTTATGAATGCACCGAGTAAAATGACCTTTTGGGATCGATTATTTCCTCATGATATTGAGCATATATTAACCGAATTACCAACCGATGTTTTAATAATACAATGAGCCAAAAAAATAACAACATAATGGCTTTCTTTAAGGCTTTACCAAAGAATGTTTTTTCTGGATTTGTTGTAAGCTTAATAGCATTGCCTTTAGGATTGGGATTGGCCATGGCTAGTGACGCACCGCCAATCTCAGGAATTATTGCCGCTGTTGTTGGTGGTATAGTAGTTTCTGTTTTAGGCGGTAGTTATGTTTCTATTACAGGTCCCGGAAACGGATTGGTTGGTGTTTTATTGGTTGCCATAACAGCGCTAGGTCTCAATAACGCTTATGCTGCCATTATTTGTTCTGGTGTTTTATTATTGGTTTTAGGGTTTTTAAGAATGGGGAAATTAGCTGATTTTTTTCCTTCATCTGCAATTCAAGGGATGCTTGCTGCTATTGGTTTAATTATTCTTGGGAAACAATTCCATATTATGTTGGGAAACCGCATAATTGAAGACAATAGTTTTGGATATTTGCTTGAAATTCCTAAGTCTATATATATCCTTTTTACTTATACTGATTCAAGTTTGTTCTTTGCTGCTTTTTCTGGTATTGCAAGTTTAGGGATGATGGTTTTTTATTCAAAACTAAGAAATAAGGCTTTCCAGCTCATTCCCGCACCTATGTGGATTGTTATTTTTTCTATTAGTTTCAGTTATTACTTCGAACTAGTCTTAAATAAACCAAATCCAATAAATCCTGAATATATGTTATCCGGAATACCCTCTTTTCAGGAAATAATTACTCAAATACCTACTCCAAATTTTGACAAAATTACCGGGTTGTCGTTTTGGTCCAGTGTGTTTGCCCTAACTCTTATTTCAAGCATTGAGTCCTTATTAAGCATTAAGGCTATCGATAAATTAGATCCTGAAAAACGACGATCAAACGTTAATAAAGATATTAAAGCTTTGGGCTTGGCTACTGTTGGAAGTGGATTTTTAGGTGGATTGAACGTTGTCACTGTTATCGCAAGAAGTTCTGTTAATGTAAACAATGGCGGAAGTAATCGGTCGGCAAATTTCTCCCACGCATTGTTTTTGGTTGGTTTCATTATTTTATTTAGTTCTCAACTAGAAAGGATTCCTCTCCCAGCGTTAATGTCCATTCTGGTGTACACTGGGTATAAACTTGCGTCTCCCAGATTAGTTCGTAATATTTTTTCAATAGGAAAAGAACAGCTAATTATCTTCTTTATTACTTTGTTTGTTACTTTAAAAGTTGGTATTATTTCTGGAATTGCATCTGGTGTTTTAGCAACTTTCGTCATTCATATTATTGTTAACGGGAGTGCCTCACTTTTTTTAAGAAATATATTAAAACCAAATGTCCTTATGTTTAAAGAGGAGGAAAATCAAAAAGATAATTATTACGTGAGTGTAAAACACTTTTCGAGTTTTCTTAATTTTTTTAGATTAAAAAATAAGTTGGATTCAATTCCAGAAGATAAAGATGTTATAATTGACTTTTCAATGTGTGGTTTTGTTGATCACACAGTCATGGAAAACCTGAACAATTACCAGGAATTATTTGCAAAAAGAGGAGGCCATTTTGAGGTCATTGGATTAGATATGCATGATACTGATTCTAAACATCCTTTTGCATTAAGGAGATTGCTGCCTGTGCCTGATTTTTTTGGAAAAAACTTAACAAGGCGCCAAAATACAATTAAAGAAATTTCTGTTGATTTTAATCTGAATTATGATTCCGAAAAAAATAAAGACACACATTTTTTAAATGATTTCCTTTTTTTTAAAACAAGACAAATAAACCATATTTATAATGAAATTCACAATGAGCAAAATACTTTGAGATTATTCGACATGGAGTTTACCGAAGGAGAATTTATTGCAAAGGAAGTGGTTAGAACCACAATGTTGCATATTAAAATACCTAAAGCACCTATTTTTACCCTTGATAAAGAAGGGTTTTTACAAAAAATGTATGGACTTGCGGGCTTTAAAGATATACACATAGATAACCATAAAGACTTTAGTAAAAGGTTTTATCTGTTAGGAGAAAACCCACAAGGTATTAAACATTATTTTAACGATGAATTGGTTCATTTTTTTGAAAGTAATCCATATTTTCATATTGAATCTAACAGAACCAGTCTTCTTATCTTTGACAAAGAACGATTGGCAAGTATAAGGGAAATAAAAGGACTTCTGGATTTTGGCAAGCGATTACAAATGATATTAAACAAAAATATCTCTTAATAAATTCTTAACCTTTGCAATCAATTATCTCTATTTTATTAATTTGCGCAACTTATGAATTTATTCCCTATTAATGCTGGAAATTTTAAATTAGACGGAGGTGCAATGTTTGGTGTTGTCCCAAAATCTATTTGGAATAAAACTAACCCGGCAGATCATAATAATATGATTGACATTGCTGCACGTTGTCTGTTGATTGAAGATGGTAATCGATTAATATTAATCGATACCGGGATGGGAAATAAACAGAGTGAAAAATTTTTTGGATATTATCATCTATGGGGAGATGATTCAATTGAAAAGTCGTTGAAAAATATTGGTTTTCACAGAGATGATATCACGGATGTGTTTATGACCCATCTTCATTTTGATCATTGTGGAGGTAGTATACAATGGAACAAAGATAAAACACTATTAGAACCCGCTTTTAAAAATGCCCTGTTCTGGAGTAACGAAGATCATTGGAAATGGGCAACAAAACCAAATAAACGTGAAAAAGCTTCGTTCTTAAAGGAAAATATTCTGCCTATGCAAGAATCTGGAAGATTGAAATTTACTTCTATTCCTAAAGGCTGCCTGCTTAAAAATTCAGAGCTTGGTTTTGATGTTTTTTTCGCTAACGGACATACTGACAAGCAAATGATCCCATTAATAAATTATAAGGGAAAAACAATAGCCTTTATGGCAGATCTTTTACCAACCGCGGGCCATATTCCTTTAGCTTTCGTTATGGGGTATGACACAAGACCACTATTAACTCTAGATGAAAAAGAACAATTTTTAAACGATGCCGCAGAAAAGAACTATTATTTGTTTCTTGAGCACGATGCACACAACGAAATTGTAACTGTTCAACATACAGAAAAAGGAATAAGATTAAAAGACATATATAAAGCAAAAGAAATTTTTAACTAAAACTGAATACAATGAGATTACTAAAGCCGCTGTTTCTTTCAGCATTTTTGGCTGTAATATTAACAAATTGCGGAAGCGCCCCAATAATTAGCACTCCAATTGAAAATATAGATTCAACGCCACTAAAAGAAAAAGAGTTAACGGACTTAGAGAAAAAAACATGGGGTCATTTAGATCTTGTAAAAGACACAATTCCGGGAATGAGCGTGGATCGAGCTTACGCAGAAATATTAAATGGTAGGAAAGGAAAATCTGTGATTGTTGCTGTGATTGACTCAGGAATCGATATCAAACATGAAGACCTGGACGGTGTTGTTTGGACTAACGCTAAAGAGATCCCAGGAAATAATAAAGATGATGATAAAAACGGATATGTTGACGATGTCTACGGTTGGAATTTTTTAGGTGATGCTTATAATGAGCAATTAGAAATGACTCGTATTTTAGCATCTAAGGATACGGGTAATCCGGATTATTTAAGAGCTAAAGAAGATCATGAGCAGGAATATGCACAAACTCTTCAAATTAAGCAAAATATAGAAAGTTTAATGCAGCAAATTCCTCCCGCTCAAGATATGTTAAAGAAACATTTAAATAAATCAGATTACACTAAAGAGGATGTGGTAAAAATTCAAACACAAGATCAGGCATTGTTACAAGCAAAAAATATACAAATGTTCATGTATCAGCAAGACTTGACATATGAAAAAATTAAAGACGCTGCAGAGCAGTATTCAGATATACTTAATTATCATCTATCCAAAGATTTTAGAGGGCGGAAAACAAACGACAATATAAATGACATTACGGATACAGGTTATGGGAACGGCAACATATTGCCCGTTAAAAAATCTGAAAGTCACGGTACTCATGTTGCAGGTATAATTGCTGCAGAAAGAAATAATGGTAAAGGCATGAATGGGGTAGCAAATAATGTTAGAATAATGAGTCTGAGGGTTGTTCCAAATGGTGATGAATATGATAAGGACGTCGCTTTAGCAATACGATATGCCGTTGATAACGGGGCAAAGGTTATAAATGGAAGTTTTGGAAAAGATTTTTCACCATATAGCAATTGGGTTCGGGATGCTATTTCATATGCTGGAGCTAATGATGTTGTTTTTGTGCATGCCGCTGGGAATGATAGCAAAAATATTGATGTAGAACCAAATTATCCGGATGATAATGTAAATAATGGTCCAGAAGTATCCAACTCTTATATTACAGTAGGTGCATTATCACCAAAATACGGATCGGATATGGTTGCGGTGTTTTCAAATTTTGGAAAAAATAATGTTGATGTTTTTGCTCCGGGAGCAAAAATATATTCGACAACTCCGGAAAATGAGTATGACACTAAAGGTGGAACATCTATGGCTGCTCCAGCCGTTTCCGGTATTGCAGCCTTAATTCGTTCTTATTATCCAAAACTTTCGGCTGCTCAGGTAAAACAAGTCATCTTAGATTCTGGATTACCTATTAAAGCAAAAGTTGTTGTTGCGGGCAAACCTGAAGATGTTCGTTCCTTTTCAGAAATATGCAAAACAGGAAAAATAGCTAACGCTTATAACGCATTGGTTATGGCATCACGACTATAATTTAAATACATTTCAAATTAGCCTATCATTCTATTTATTAGGTGTTGGTGAGGTTTAACTATAATTAATGAAAAAGAGTTGTTTTTTACATTTATTAATCTTCATTGTTCTTGCATCATGTAAATCTTCAGAACAATTAGGTTCACAATTTCTTCAAGTTTCTGATCAATATTACTGGCAGCAACATGTGGACTACAAAATGGACATTGATGTTGATGTGAACTCTTATAAATACAAAGGAAAACAAACATTAATTTATACAAATAATTCACCTGATGTTTTAAATCGGGTATACTATCATCTCTATTTTAATGCGTTTCAACCTGGAAGTGAAATGGACATCAGGTCCTTAACTGTACCTGACTCTGACCAAAGAGTCCGTGATAGAATTAGCAAACTTAAATACGATGAAATTGGCTATATTAATGTTTCCTCACTAAAGCAAAACGGGCAATCTTTGATCTACAAAATTGTTGGGACGGTTCTTGAAGTGGATTTGGCAAAACCAATAAATCCGGGGGAGAAAGTAAAATTTGATATGGTTTTTGACGCTCAGATACCTTTACAAATTAGGAGGTCAGGCAGAAATAATCGAGAAGGCGTCGCTCTGTCAATGGCGCAATGGTATCCAAAATTGGCTGAATATGACTTTGAAGGTTGGCACGCAGACCCATATATTGGGAGAGAATTTTATGGTGTTTGGGGAAATTTTGATGTTAAAATAAAGATTAATAAAAACTATGTTTTAGGTGGAACAGGATATTTACAAAATCCAAATGAAATTGGGCATGGTTATGAAACTTCAGAAGTTAAAGACAATAAAGAGGAAAAGTTGACATGGCATTTTTATGCACCAAATGTTCATGATTTTACATGGGCTGCTGATCCTGATTATATTCATGATAGAATGCAAGTTCCGGATGGGCCAATGCTGCATTTCTTTTATAAAAATTCTTTGAGCTCTGATAAAATAGAAAACTGGAAAAACTTACAACCCAAAGCCGTTCAATTAATGCAGTTCTATAGTGAAAATATTGGGCCCTATCCATATAAGCAATATTCAATCATTCAGGGTGGTGATGGTGGAATGGAATACGGTATGTGTACGCTAATTTTGGGTGAAGGTAGCCTTAAAGGTTTAATAGGTGTAACGGCACATGAAATGGCACATTCCTGGTTTCAGTTTCTTTTAGCAACGAACGAGTTGAAACATGCCTGGATGGATGAAGGGTTTACGGAATACTTTGGTGAATTGGCTGAAAACGTTTTAATGGGGACTAATTTTAAAGAGGTTACTGATCGAGTCTACAACATATACACCTATTATGCTAATTCCGGTTATGAGCAGCCTCAAACAACTCACGCTGACAGATTTAATTACCGGCGAACATCCAGTACTTCTGCTTATTATAAAGGTTATATCTTTCTTTCCCAGCTTGGCTATATAATTGGTAAAGAGAATTTACGACTCACTATAAAAAAATATTATAACGATTTTGCTTTTAAGCACCCTAGGCCAATAGATGTAATTCGTTCAGCAGAAAAGGTCTCTGGCTTAGAATTAGATTGGTATTTAACAGATTGGGCTCAAACAACTAACACCATTGATTATGGTATTAAAGAAATTACAGAGGACAATGAGTTAACCACCATAGAGCTGGAGCGAATAGGATTAATGCCTATGCCAATAGATATAGAAATTAAATATGTCGATGGAACAAAAGAGTTGTTTTACATCCCTTTACGAATGATGCGCGGAGAAAAACCACAAGAAGAACCTAGAAAATTATTAGAAGACTGGGCTTGGGCCTACCCTAACTATACTTTTAACGTAAATAAGCCAAAATCTAAAATTTTATCTGTAACTATCGATCCAAAAGGCTTAATGGCAGACATTAACAGAGATAATAACAGGTATTAGGTTAATTAAAGTAGCGTTTTATCAAAATATTTTAATACGGCGAATTGAACCAGGATTCTTTCTCATACATATCTGTTCTTGCGTTTCTTGCTCTATTGTACAGCTTTAAGTGTGTCTTATCTATTTGTTTGCTTCTGTAGCCAAGTAAATGAAAAAATTGTTTTGCGAAAAATCTGGTAATTTTTAGATCAACTTTCAATACATGTTTCCTTTTATCTTCCCAATTTATTCCAGGAAAAAGAACAAGTATATTATCGACTTTCAATTTTCTTAATATTGCGGAAAGCCTTAGAAATATAGCTCTGACTCTTCTTATTATGAAAAACCCATCGTCACCCTTGTCTTGATACAACGGCATAAATAATATGCCTTTTTTTTCAGCTTTTATTTGATTTCCATTGCTGGTGGCTAAGAAAACTCCTTTCTTCACGGGTTCAAAGCTTTTAAATCCGTTTTGCATTATGAAAATATCGTTATTATGGATTTTATGCATATGGATGACCTCAAAAATATCTGAATTGTTTTTAGAGGCTTTTTTTAATTTCTCATAATGAGTGCTAAATTCTACTAAATCTCCCTGTTTAAGAATTCTTGTATAAACCAGTAACAGATAAATGAAAGATGCATGATTTTTAATTGATGCTACTTCATCATGCTGACCAGATTCAAACCCTAAAGAAACATAACCCAGTTGGTTTATATAAGTTAATAAAGGGCCTTCCAAATATTCTTCAATTCCTAATACTATTGGTACAGGAAATAGCTTGGAAAAACGACGGTTTATCAAAGCGTCACTTATTGTAATAAATGGTTCTGTTTTACTGGAAGTCGTATGTAAGTCGATAAAGTAAAAGGGGCCGGGGTTTATTGATGTTATTTCGTTTAAAAGGTCAAATAATTCTGACTGTTCTTTTTCTTCTGTGTTTAGGTCTTTTTTTTTTTTTTTTTTCTCAAGGTTTTCAAAAGTCCATATCCTGTTTAAATCTTCATCTATAAAGCGTTTGTTCAATTCAAGGGCTTTTAAATTACCCGAAATACCATAAACTGTTCCATTTAATTCTAACTTTTCGATAGTTTTAAAAACTTCTTGTATAGCGAATATTCCGGAGTTTTCATTCCCGTGAATTCCAGCAAATATAACTACCGTAATTCCTTTATTCTTACCTCCAAGTTTATTGATAATTCTGTTAACAATAGTCGGTTTTTCCAGTGCTTTACTATGAACTTGAGTCATATGATTAAATATCGTTTGAGGTAATTATCCCGATTAATTTGCCTTTTTTAACTACTGGAATTCCGTTAATATTGTTTCTTTTCATTATTTTTTTTGCTTCTGACAAACTTTCATCTTGAGAGATAGTGATAACATCTTTTATCATAATACTTTTTACAGAAGTAGTAATCATTTCCTTGTCGTCAAGAAAGGCTTTAATATCTCGCCATGTAAGAAGCCCTATTAGTTTTTTGCTTTTATTTATTACAGGAACGTGGTGAATGTTTCTCCATTCCATTATGTTTAAAACAAGTTCTAAACTGTCATTAACGTCTACAGTAAATGTGTCCCTGCTCATCTTATGACGAACGATCTTTTTGTCATCAGTCAAGATCTGAATATTCTCTTTTACTGTTTTCCAGTTTGATACCGGTTCGTCTTTAACTTGTTTTTTATAGATACTAGAAGTTAATATTTGAGCCGCATCAAAAGGTTTGTTTTTTATAAGCAGATTTCTGTAACTTTTAATCATCCATTGCGCACCATTATTAGATTTTACTCTATTTTCTATAATTCCTAAATAATATTGAGCATCTTTTTCACTTACACCTGCTTTTAATAATCCACCAAATGCCATTGGTAATAGTTCATTTAAAATCAATTTATGGCTTGAAATAAGTTCACCATCCCAATAAAATTGAGTAGTCATACCATATCGAGCTGCTTTAAAGAAGTTTAAATTGACATCTCTAAAATCCATCATTTCTTTTAAATTCTTGTATTTCTTTGTTCTTCCTACCATAACTCCTACCCAAAATACCATATTAGCTATCTCGTCTACCACAGATGGTCCAGAAGGTATATACCTGTTTTCAATTCTTAAATGTGGTTTTCCTTTTCCCACTCCATAGCACACTCTATTCCACCTGTAAACAGTGCCGTTATGTAAATTTAACGCCATTAATTTTGGGATTTCACCTTTTTCAAGCATCTCTACACTATCCCTAATATATTCCGAAGTAACCAAACTTCTAAACCGGGAAACATTTTCTTTAAAAATATTAGATATCGAACCCTCTTCCCATTTGCTACCAAAACTGACTCTGGACTGTTTCTCGTTTAACAAAAAAGAGTTGGCTCGAGTGTCAACACTTTGTGTAAATAAAGAAATTCTTGTTTCGCTCCACAACTCCTTTCCGAACAACAATGGAGAGTTTGTACAAGCCGCTAAAACTGGACCGGAAATAGCCTGAGCCCAATTATAATTCTCAATAAATTCATCAGGGTCAATCTGTAAATGCATTTGAAAACTTGTGTTGCATCCTTCAAGCATTACAGAATCGTGTAAAAAATTTAATTCATCAACTCCTTTAATATGTATGTCAAACTCTTGTTTTCTAGATTCTACTAAAGCCTCATTTAAAACATAATACCTTTGGATGGGCGTCATGTTTTTTATGGACATATAATCCAAAGTGAGTGTGGGCAATATACCTGTTAACAGAATTTTTGAATCCTTTTCATTAGTAACCCTTCTTGCTTTGTTTAACAAAGAATTCAGCTTTTTATGCAATTCTGAAAAACAGTTTCCCTTTAATTCTATAGGATCTAGATTTATCTCTAAATTATAATTTCCAATTTCAGTGGTAAAATGATCATCTTCTAGATCCTTTAATACATCCAATGCAATCCCGTTAGGCATAAATTGCTTGTCAACTAAACAAAACTCTTGTTCTGCTCCTATTCTTATAGGCGATTTTTCTATTAACCCACCCTTAATCATTAACTCCAAAGCTTTAATATCTTTTAGAAGCTGATGCATATAACTTGCCCTTTCTTTTGGATTGGTGAGCTTTGTAACTTTTAAACTTCCCATGTATGCAAGTAATAAATGTTGATACAATCTGTTAAATTAATTTAAATAAAAATTACAAAATATGATTATTGTCACTCAACTTTCTTCCTTCAACTATTCTAAATAATCGTTATTTTTGTATTCTTGTCATCAATGAACCTTTTATATCCAAAAAAAGAAAAGCTTAAAGGGCAAAAGCTGATAGAAGAATTATTTTCAGAAGGGCATTCTGTTACATTATTTCCTTTAAAGCTTGTGTTTATAAAAACTGAAAAGAACAATAGAATAGGCGTTTCGGTTGGCAAAAACAACTTTAAAAAAGCTGTTGAAAGAAACAAAGTTAAAAGGCTGCTGAGAGAAGCTTACAGGCATAATAAATATTTGTTAATTGATAACAATGTTGAAGGTTATGCGTTTATGATTTTATATATTAGTAAGGATTTGCCTGACTATAAGTCTGTTAACATTAAAATGAAACATTTATTTACGAAATTTTTGAACAAACTTAGTGAGGTCTCAAAATAATATTCTATGAAAAAAATACTTAAGAAGAGAGTTTTAATACCAATATTAGCTCTATCGGTTTTCATTTCCGGGACTGCGTTTAAAAGTGATTTTTTTGAAATAGCTAAACAATTAGAAATATTTACAACGTTATTCAAGGAATTGAATATGAATTATGTAGATGAAACGAATCCGGGTGAATTAATGGATACTGCTATAAAAAATATGCTTACAGACCTCGATCCGTATACGACTTTTTTAAATGAACAAGATGTAGAAGCTGCAAGGATTAACAATACCGGTGATTATACTGGAATTGGAGCAAGGGTCCAGTCTAAAAAAGATAAATTAATTATTGTTGAACCGTACAAAGATTATCCAGCAGATAAAGCCGGGCTAAAAGCTGGGGATGAAATTTTAAGAATTGGAAATATTAATGTCGTGGATTTTAAAGAAAATGTAAGTGATTTAATAAAAGGATCTCCTGGATCGACTGTTGAAATTGAATACAGAAGACAGGGAGAGATTTTTACAACTAAGATTACCAGAGAGGAAGTTCAAATTAAAGCTGTTCCTCATTTTTCAATGATTGGGGATAATATTGGATATATTGTTTTAAGTAAATTCAATAGTAAAGCCTCGACACAGACTATAGAGGCGTTAAGAGAACTGAAAGCGGATGGTGCTCAAAAAATAATTCTCGACCTTCGAAGTAATCCTGGAGGATTGCTAAGAGAGGCTGTGAATGTTACGAACATTTTCGTGCCAAAAGGTCAATTGGTTGTAACCACAAAATCTAAAGTCAGTAAATACAATAAAACTTATTACACAAATAGAGACCCGATAGATCTGGAAATTCCTTTAGTAGTCCTTATTAATGACCGTAGCGCGTCTGCAAGTGAAATAGTTTCAGGAGCCTTACAAGATCTTGATAGAGCAATAATATTAGGGGCTACAAGTTTTGGAAAAGGATTAGTGCAAAGGCCCAAACAATTAAGTTATGGTACCCAAATAAAAATAACTATTTCCAGGTATTACACACCTTCTGGACGTTGTATTCAATCATTAGACTACTGGAATAGAGATGGTGACGGAAAAGCAGTTAAAATAAAACAGTTTAATGAGTTTAAAACAAAAAATGGACGAACCGTTTATGACGGTGGAGGTGTTGCTCCTGATGTTGAATTGGATATCACCAAGAACAGTGCTATTACAAAAGCCTTGCTTAGTGAAAATTATATTTTCGATTATGCGACAAAGTATTACTACGGCAATAATGTTGAAGACATAAATAAGTTTAAGTTTTCTGATTCTGATTTTAAAGATTTTAAAAACTATTTAAAAAAGAATAAATTTTCCTTTGAAACTAAAACTGAAAAAGCTTTAGAAACGGCTTATGAAACGGCTAAAGATGAAGAGTTAAGCTCCAGCATAGAATCTGATTACAATCAGCTTCTAAGTAAATTAAATTCTTATAAAAATAAGGTAATAGACGACCAAAAAACGCAATTAACGTCGTTATTAACAGATGAAATTGTGAAAAGATATGCTTATAGAGAAGGCTTGTATAACTATTATACATTATACAATCCTGAGATTAAAAAGGCTTCAGAAATTTTAAATAATCCAATGATTTATTATGGTTATTTAAAATAATTTCGAAGTATCGTATATTTGGCACTACCTTTGAGTTTGTAAAAAAGTTATATTTACAGATTGTTCATAATAAATATTCAATGAAGCAATTCTTATTATTACTCTTGCTAATATCTCAGGTTTCACTGGCGCAAAATGAACTTACACATGAAGTATATTTTGAAACTGATAAATATGACGTGCCAGAAACAGAAGAAAACAGGTTGCTTTTATTTATACAAAACCTTCATGATATAGACATAAAGAAAATTTCTATTTATGGTTTTTGCGACGATAGAGGAAGCCACTCCTACAATCAGGTTCTGTCTCAAAACAGGGCAAACTCAATTAAATCCGTCTTTTCCAAAAATGAAATTGATCAAGATCTTATTACCAATGTTGATGGTAAAGGCGAAATACTCCTTAAAATAGTTAAAGAGGATGACATTGACAAAATTAGAGGATTAAACCGTAAGGTTGAAATAATAGTTGTTCCAAAAGTTACTGAAAAGGTTGTAAAGGTGCCTGTTCCACCTAAAAAAACCATTTATAGTAGCGAATTAAAAAAAGGGGATCGGGTTACTTTGGATAAACTTTTATTCAAAACGGGGTACGCATATTTAACCCCTAATTCTGTTAAGGTTTTAAAACGAGTGGCGGATACTTTAGTAAAAAGAAAAGAATTGTATTTCACAATTCAAGGTCATGTTTGTTGTACTCAAAACGCGAGAGACGCCGTAAATAGAAAAACTAAAAAGCGCAATTTGTCTGTTGCCAGAGCTAAATATGTTTATGATTATCTAGCAAAAAAAGGAGTTGATAAAAAACGAATGAAATATGTAGGATTGCGACGTAAATTTCCGTTAGGCGGAGATCCAAAATATGATAGGCGCGTAGAGATTTTAATTACATATGTTGCTGATAAGAAGGATTGATTATGATTCTAAATAAAATAAAATTCAACTTCCTAGAAAACACTTTTTTGTTATTTTCAGCAGTACTACTGTTTATGTCTGTAAAATCTATTTTACCTTCAGTTTATACAGTATTTTCTCTCTTAATATTATCTTTTTACTTTTTTCCTTTAAAGTATTTATTTAAAAGTTTTAAAATTGACTATTCTATCCATTTAATATCAGACATAATTATATCGATTAGCTTAGTCATATTGATTATTGCTTATTATTTAGATTCTTCCAGAGAAATAACTCTAGCATTCAGTATTTTAAACTTTGTTTATTTGGTGTTTTTTATATTTAAATCTAACTCACTTACTCTTAGTAAATTAATACATAGAAAAGTAATTATTAATCATTTATTAACCCTCTTGCTTTTAACTATTCTAAGCTAAACTTAACTTTTAATCATAGCTATATGGGGAATTCCGTCTTCAAGATACTCTTCTCCTACTTGATTAAATCCTAAATTATCGTAAAACTTTTTTAAATATGTTTGGGCAGAAACTTTAATGGATGATCCTATAAATTTATCTTGAACTAATTGAATTGATGCTCTCATTATGTCATTTGCGTATCCAAAACCTCTATTGTTAAAATCGACAACCACTCTACCTATTGCAGCTTCTTTAAAATAATCTCCAGGTTTAAATATTCTGGCATAAGCAATAATCTCACTATTTTTTTTTCCTAGAATATGAATTGATATTTTATCTTTTTCATCAATATCTTGGTAAACACAATCTTGTTCGACAACAAAAACTTCGCTTCTCAACTTTAATAGATTATAAAGTTCGTCTATAGTTAATTCACTAAACTTTTTCGAAACAATTGTCATCATAATTAATCTTGTACGATTACTTCTTTATTGTCAGGTTTACTAAATTCGGGTTGAATGTTTACGTGGTTTATCTGGAATTTATTAAGTAATATCGATTCCATTTTATTAAGAACCAGGTCAAAATCAGATAATTTAATGTCATTCTTAAAATCAACATGAGCTTCAAAATGTGTTTCCTCTTCATTCAGTTGCCATACATGTATATGGTGGATATTCTTTATTTCATCAATACAACCAAGTTCTTTAACAATGTCTTTAATATGAAGATCGTTTGGTGTAAAAAGCATTAACACTTTAAACGACTCTCTAAAAAGATCTATTCCAACCCAAATAAGGTATAATGCTATTGCTAAAGTAAGTAAACTATCCACCCAGAAAATTTCAAAATATTTCATTAATAAACCTCCAATTAATACTGCGACAGAAGCTAACATATCAGTAAGTAGATGTAAATAGGCAGAACGCATGTTCATGTTAACTTTTGAGTCCTTTTGTAACAATAACACACTAAATCCATTAGCCAAAATTGCAATAAACGACAACCAGATTACTAAATTAGATTCTATTTCTTGTGGATTAAAAAATCTTTTAATTGCCTCAACAATTAATAAAACAGCAACAATAATTAACGTTGAAGCATTAATGAATGCAGCTAAGATCTCTGCACGCTTATAACCAAATGTTTTGTTTAAAGACGCTTCCTTTCTCGCTAATAAATTAGCTAAGTAACTTATTATTAATGAAAGAACATCACTAAAGTTATGTAAAGCGTCACTTAATAATGCTAAACTACCAGATACTATTCCTCCAATTACCTGGGATGCAGTAATAAGAATATTAAGAAAAATAGATATTAAAAGATTTCTACCTTTTAAATCACGGTGTGAATGAGAATGAGAGTGATTATTAGAATGTAAATGAGCCATTTAACATGTAATATCGATTTTATTAATCCTGCGCTCATGACGACCTCCTTCAAAATTGGATTCTAAAAATGTTTTTACTATATCTAAGGCTTGAGGAAGTGAAGTGAATCGAGCTGGAATACTTAAAATATTCGCATTATTATGCTCTCTTGCTAATGATGCAATTTCCTTAGTCCAGCATAAAGCAGATCTAATTCCTTTATATTTATTAGCCGTCATACTAGCTCCATTACCACTTCCGCAAATAGTTATCCCAAAATTTGCTTTATTATTTTCAACATCTCTTGCAACTGGATGAACAAAATCCGGATAATCCGCAGAATCATTTATATCTGTACCATGATTAATAACTGTATAACCAAGTAATTCCAGATATTTTATTATCTCAAATTTGTACTCGGTTCCTGCGTGATCATTACCTATAGATATTTTCATTTTTAATTGCTTTATTAAAAAATAAAGGTACAAATTACGGATTGTAAAAATTCAACTGTTAATTAATTTATTAAATACTTGTTAATATCTGTAAATTAATAGTTGTAAAAAAAAATACTCTATTACTGAGTTTTTATTAGTTAAAAAAAACCATTAATTTACCAAGTTTTTTTTAACTAAAATATCACTAAAATTATAACCGATATTTTAGTTAAATTAACAAGGTTATAATTAAAAATTATTAAACATTTTACTGTTTTGTGAGTTCTTAACCGTTGTTAATATAAAATATAACTTGCTAATTATTAATAAAATAATAAATTTCTAGCTGTTTATATATTGTCATTAAATGGTATTAACTTAATAATAATATAAAATATAATAAAGTTATGAGTATTATTAACAAACTATAATCATAAACAAAAAATTTAAATTAATTTATAAAACAATAAATACTATTGTAATACTTGTTAATAACTAGAAATTAAAAAGTTGATTATTTTATAAACCAGCTAGAAGAAATTACATTTAATTTTCTTTCCTTTTTTATCGTAGCAAATGTTATTAGTAGTACTGCCATCTGCATGCTGGATATACTCATGTTGAATTTTACCATTTTCGTAATAATCTTTGCAAGGCCCATCAGGAATCCCATTTTTGTAGTAAGTTTCTGCATATATTACACCATCTTCATAAAAAACACAATTACCAAATATTAGATTATTTTTATATGATATTTCACGTATTATTTGTCCTTTAATATCATATTGTTTTGAAACTCCATTTAATTTTCCGGTTAAATAATCATTTTCAGCTTGTTTAACACCGTTTTTATAGTAAGATGTAACCAATCCTTCAAGAGTATCGTTAATGTAATTAGCTACGATAAACTCTTTGCCATTTGCATAGTATTTTTTCCATTCTCCTTGCTGATAACCGTTTAGATCTCTTTTGCCTATAGAGTAGGTACCGTCATCATGTTCTTCGGTATATATATTAGACTGACCTAAACAATGAAAGGAACAAATTAAAAATGCTATTATCAATAGTTTAGCTTTGTTCATAATTCTAAATAGCTGAACTACTTATCCTTGTTAATTAAAAGTTAATGACAAAATTACTCACAAAATTCACAATATAATATAACTTTTTAATTATTAATAGTTCTAAGACGTTCAAATGCATATATTTTAGTTGAAATCTATTAGTTAAAAGTTAATTATAAAGTTTTTTACTAAGAAATTTATAATTGGTTTTTTAACTGTAGTTTTGTTACATTACATAAATTAATAATGGCAAGAAAGAAGAAAAGAAGAAGATCTACCAACTTATCCAACCTAACAAATACAATCTTAAGTATACTAAAAAGCGAAAGAAACAAGACTTTCAATTACAAGCAATTAGCGGCTAAGTTAGGAGTAAATGATGCAAGCAGTAGAAACCAAATTATAAAAAAGCTTAAGCAACTTCAATTAAAAAATGAAATAGAAGAAGTTGAAAGAGGTAAGTATAAAATAATTATTTCTACCGAATATCATACTGGAATATTGGACTTATCATCAAAAGGATCAGGTTATGTTATTTGTGAAGATTTTGAAGAAGATATCTTTATAGCATCTAACAATATCAACAAAGCTTTAGATGGTGATGAAGTTGAGATGTATATATACAAGAGAAGGAAACGCGGTAAATTAGAAGGAGAAATCACACAAATAATTAATCGAGCAAAAGACGACTACGTTGGCGTGATTCAAATAAATAAGAATTATGCTTTTGTTGTGCCGGATAGCTCAAAAATGTACAAAGATATTTTTGTTCCAAAGAATAAGACTTTAGGTGCAGAAGATGGAGATAAAGTTTTAGTATCCCTGGAGGATTGGCCTCAAAATGCCGATTCCCCTTTTGGGAAGGTCCTTAAGATATTAGGAAAACCAGGAGAACATAATACAGAAATTCACTCGATTCTTGCCGAGTATGGACTGCCTTATGAATTTCCTTGTCAAGTAGAAGAATACGCTAACAACTTAGACACTTCAATAACAGTAAAAGAAATTTCCAATCGCAAAGACTTAAGAGATGTTCTAACTTTTACGATAGACCCTAAGGATGCTAAAGATTTTGATGATGCATTATCATTTAAACTGCTGGAAAACGGTAATTATGAAATAGGCATTCACATTGCTGATGTTTCACATTATTTGCAAGAAGGTACTGTTTTAGACGATGAAGCTTATGAGCGTGCCACATCTGTGTATTTGGTCGATAGAGTCGTACCGATGTTACCTGAAATTCTATCAAATGGAGCTTGTTCTTTGCGCCCAAATGAAGAAAAATATACATTTTCAGCAATTTTTGAATTAAATGATAAGTGTGATATTTTGAATAAATGGTTTGGCCGTACTGTAACATACAGTGATGCCAGGTTTGCTTATGAGGAAGCGCAATCAATAATTGAAACAGGATCAAATAAAATTCCTAATGATGTGGCATTGAGCGGAAAAGCGTATGATACCGATTTTAATATTGCTGCGGCAATTCTGAAAATGAATGAATTGGCAAAAAAATTAAGGAAAAAAAGAATGAATGCTGGTGCAATTTCCTTTGATAAGATTGAAGTAAAATTCAATTTAGATTCAGATAATAATCCTACAGGAGTTTATTTTAAATCAAGTAAAGACGCGAATAAATTAATTGAAGAGTTTATGCTTCTTGCAAACAGGCAGGTAGCTGAATTTATTGGCAAACAAAAACCAAAAAAATCATATGTATTTAGAGTTCATGACGAACCGGATATTTCAAAATTGGCAGATTTGCAGACTTTTGTTGCCCGTTTTGGGTATAAATTAAATTTAAAAGACAAGCAAAGCACAACGTCATCATTAAATAAACTATTGGCTGATGTAGTGGGTAAAAATGAACAGAACCTCGTCGATACTTTAGCCATACGAACCATGAGTAAAGCCGAATATACAACTAATAACATTGGTCACTACGGCCTGTCATTTGATTATTACACGCATTTTACTTCACCAATAAGACGATATCCGGATGTTATGGTTCATAGATTATTACAACACTATCTGGATAAGGGAAAATCTGTGAACGAAGAAATTTTAGAAGAAAAATGCAAACACTCCAGCAATATGGAATATTTAGCAACAAAAGCAGAGCGAGACTCAATAAAGTATATGCAGATTAAGTTTATGCAGGACCATCAGGACCAAGAGTTTTTAGGAGTTATTTCAGGGGTCACAGATTGGGGAATATACGTAGAGATTGAAGAAAACAAGTGTGAAGGAATGGTAAGGATCAGGGATATTAAAGACGATTATTATAAATTCGATCAGGAGGAATACGCTTTAGTAGGCGAAACCACAAAAAACATGTATCAACTTGGAGAAGAGGTTATAGTTAAGGTGAAAAACACGGATTTAGTTAAAAAACACCTCGACTTTCTGCTTATCAGGAAAGCAGAAGAATAACCCAGGAAAGTGTAACATATTAAATATTTGTTAATCTATAATAAAAGCTGTAAAAACGCATTTAAGTAATATATCAAAAATCAAAACAATGAAAAACAGATTAATTATCCTAATGCTTTTAGTTTCAACTTCGCTATTGGCACAAAATCCCTTAGAAAAGAATGTTGGGGACTTTACTGAAGTTAAAGTTTACGATCTTATTGAGGTTAACCTTATTAAGGCCGAAGAAAATAAAGTTGTCATTTCAGGAGAGGACGTTCAGGACGTTCAGATTATCAACAAGAATGGGAAGTTAAAGATCAGGATGAATTTAGATAAGATTTTTAACGGAGATGAAACTTTTGTTGAAGTGCATTACAGGTCTTTAGAGATTATTGACGGGAATGAAGGCGCCTTTATTTCATCTAATGAACTAATTGAACAAGATGAAATTCTTTTAAAAAGTCAAGAAGGAGCTCGTATTAAAGTCGGTCTAGATGTAGATAAGGTTGAAGCAAGGGCTGTCACGGGTGGAATTATTGAAACAAGAGGACGTGCAAATAGCCAGGAGATTACACTGAATACTGGAGGAATTTATGATGGAAAAGGGTTTGAAACCAAAAATACAAAAGTAAATATTAAAGCTGCTGGTGAGGCAGAAGTTAATGCGTCAGGGTTAGTTGATGCCACAGTAAGAGCCGGTGGAGATGTTGAAATATACGGCAATCCAGAAACCGTTAAGGAGAACACGTTATTCGGTGGCAGAATCACCTTAAAAGAACAATAATTAATTGCATGGTCAGTATAAAATCCCTATTAATTTTAATAGGGATTTTTCTTTTTATGGATATTTAATTGCATGACATTAAGAGGGAGATTTAAATTATTTCTTTTCTTTGTATAAACCCATAAGCATATGATTGAGGACATTCAAGCAGCCGTTCCTTTAGGTTTTTTCCTTAGTTTTATGATTGGCCCTGTTTTTTTTGTTCTCTTGGAAACAAGTGCCACTAAAGGGTTTCGAGCGGCTTTCGCTTTTGATTTGGGAGTGATTTTAGCGGACATTTTTTTTATAGGGATTGCCTATTTTAGTAGTTTCCAACTTTTAGAAAACTTGAGCAATCAGCCAGGGCTATATGTTTTTGGGGGCATGATATTAACAGTTTACGGATTAATAGTTTTTATAAAAGGCCCAAAAAGAGATCCTTCGAAAACAGATGAGGTTTTACGAAGTGGCTCCGATTATTTGGTGCTTTTTATTAAAGGGTTTCTGCTTAATTTTATTAATATTGGAGTCCTGGTTTTTTGGTTGGGTGTTATAATTATTATTGGCCCGGGCCTTAATAACGACCCAAATAGATTCATGTTGTTTTTTGGCACTATGATAGGAGCATATCTGGTAACTGATATTTTTAAGATACTACTTGCTAAACAACTGAAAAGGAGACTAACTGGTGATATTGTTGGAAGAATTAAAAAACTTTTAGGTTTTATCTTAATCGTTTGCGGCATTGCTCTAATTGTAAAAGGATTTTTACCAAAGGACAAATTAAATCCTCAAGATTTAATTGAAGATATAAGAGAATAAAAAAAGAGATGCTTAAAAACATCTCTTTTTATTGAGGCGTCGAGCGGATTCGAACCGCTGTACAAGGTTTTGCAGACCTCTGCCTAGCCACTCGGCCACGACGCCTTAATGGGACTGCAAATGTATAAAAAAATAAGATTTTAAAAACATTAGGATTTTACTTTTTGTGCTTTTGAGTCATTTTTATGGTAACCTTTTCCACATCACCTCCGATTGGCGGATTTAGTTTACTTACCCAAACAGTAGCTTTTGTTGCCAAGGGCTCTTCATTAAATATTCTTAACAGGATTCGTTTAGCAACTGTTTCAAGTAAATGAGAGGATTTTTCCATCTCCTCTTTCACAATTTTATTAAGCTGAACATAGTCTACGGTATCGCTTAACTTATCAGTTATTGCTGAGTTTTGCAGATCCGCTTTTACCTCAAGGTCTACCCTATAATCGCTTCCAATTTTTTTTTCTTCTTTTAAACAGCCATGATAAGCAAATACACGAATGTTTTCAACTTTAATTATTCCCAATATTTATACTTTTTATAAGTTATAAAAACAGTCCTTTTTTGATAACTTTGTAAACTTATTAAAAAGGCATGAACGAAGAAACAAAATCACTCAATTTTATTGAGCATATTATTGAAGAAGACTTAAGAAAAGGTTTGCCCAGGGAAAAACTACGATTTCGCTTTCCTCCTGAGCCTAATGGCTATTTACATATTGGCCATACAAAAGCTATAGGGATTAGTTTTGGTTTAGGTGAGAAATACAATGCCCCGGTTAATCTTCGCTTTGATGATACAAACCCTGTAAAAGAAGAGCAGGAATATGTAGATTCTATAAAAAACGACATAGCATGGTTAGGGTACAAATGGGACAAGGAATTATATTCTTCGGATTATTTTGATCAATTGTTCGATTGGGCGGTACAAATGATTAAAGAAGGAAAAGCCTATATAGATTCACAAACAAGTGAAGAAATGGCTGAACAAAAAGGCACGCCAACTAAAGTTGGAACCAACAGCCCCTTTAGGAATAGAAGCGTTGAAGAGAATATGGATTTATTCCAAAGAATGAAAAATGGTGAGTTCAAAGAAGGCGAGCATATACTAAGAGCTAAAATCGATATGGCAGATCCGAATATGCTTATGCGTGATCCGATTATGTATCGAATTTTACACCAATCACACCATAGAACAGGTGACGAATGGTGTATTTATCCAATGTATGACTGGACTCATGGTGAAAGCGACTATATTGAACAAATTTCCCATTCACTTTGTTCATTGGAATTTAAACCACACAGAAAGCTCTATAATTGGTTTAGAGATATTGTTCATGATTACAGCAAAAAAGACCTCCCCTTACCACCAAAACAACGAGAATTTGCTCGATTGAACCTAAGCTACACCATTATGAGTAAACGGAAGCTCCTAAAATTAGTAGAAGATGGAGTCGTTTCGGGATGGGACGACCCCAGAATGCCGACAATATCAGGGCTTAGACGAAGAGGCTACACCCCAAATTCATTGAAGAAGTTTGTGGAAACTGCTGGAGTAGCCAAGCGTGACAATGTCATCGACGTATCGCTTTTAGAGTTTTGTATTCGTGAAGACCTGAATAAAACAGCAAATAGAGTAATGGCTGTTTTAAACCCCGTGAAATTGGTTATATTAAATTATCCTGAAGATAAGGAGGAATGGTTAAAAGCAGAAAACAATCCAGAAGATAAATCAGCTGGATTTAGAGAGGTCCCGTTCTCCAGAGAATTATATATTGAAAAGGAGGACTTTAAAGAAGAGGCGGGCAATAAGTTCTTTAGATTGAAATTAGGAGGTGAAGTGAGACTTAAAAATGCTTATATTATTAAAGCGGAAAGTGTTGTAAAAGACACAAATGGAGAGATCACAGAAATTCATTGCACATATTCAGAAGACACATCTCGCAAAGTAAAAGGAACCCTACATTGGGTTTCAATAAAACACGCCATTAAGGTTGAGGTTATGGAGTATGACAGGCTATTTATGGACGAGTCTCCAGATGGTCATTCTGATAAAGATTTTATGGATTTCATAAACCCTGAATCTTTAAAAATAATTAAAGCCTTTGTTGAACCAAGCTTAAAAGATGTTAAGGTTGGTGATAGATTCCAATTTCAACGCTTAGGTTATTTCAATGTAGACGATGATTCAAAGACTGAAAATATTGTTTTTAATAAAACAGTGGGTTTACGGGATACTTGGTCTAAAAAGAAGCCAAAGCAAAACTTAAATCAGAATCAATCGAAACCACTACAACAATCACAGAGAAAACCAATTGATATAATTAAACAGCTTGGTAAAAAGTACACGAACTTACCTGAAGAAAAGCAGCAAAAAGTTAAAGCAGAAATTCAGAAATTGGCAAAAGAAGTAAGTTATGAGGATTTACAACTGTTATTCGGTACGGCAGTTAAAAAGGTTGGAACCCGCATAGCTGCTATATTAACCCTGGGTGTGCTGCTGGATAATGGTTTGAATAGAAATGATGAGATTGATGATTTCATCACCAAAGCCTTGGAGGATAAAAATGATTTACTTGTAAATGAAGCCAAAGCGATATGATCTACTAACCAAAAATAATATTTAAAACATGTTACGATTGTTGAAATCTTTGATCACCATCTTTTATTTTACATTATGCTTTGGGTGTTCCTCTTCAGATAGCCCCGAATCAATTGATGAACAGCAACTTGTAGACATTGAAACAGATTTAGTGTTTTTTACCTATACCCAACAAATTGGGAATACTCCAGATAGGCTACAATATGAAATAAAGTTTACAAATTCTAATGATGTTGGGGTAGTAGGGTTTTACAGAGTAACCACATTAGCAACTTTCGGGACAGAGGAAATTGAAGCATCGAGACTTTCAACTAATTTTTCTGAATGTTATGAGATCGAAGCGAATTCTGTATGCACATTTAGCTTTGATGAAACTGGCGATATAAATTTGGGGTCAGCTGACTCTATAGAATTTGTGTCAGCTAGTTACAACATTGATTCAACGTTTTAAGAAAAGAGGAAAATTAATTTCCCCCTTTTCTATTTTTATTTGCCTTCATAGCTTCACCAATTTTATTGCTGGCAGCAAAACTAGCTACCATATCATTCAGCATATTGCTTCCTGCCTGAGGTGAATTTGGCAACAAAATCAAGTTGCTGTTGGTTTCCTCACCGATAGATTGAAGTGTATCATAGTGTTGTGTCACGACTATTAAAGCAGAGGCCTCCTGAGAGTTTATACCCACTTTGTTAAGCACTTCAACAGATTCTTCCAAACCACGAGCGATCTCACGTCTTTGATCTGCAATACCCTGACCCTGCAAGCGCTTGCTTTCAGCTTCAGCTTTTGCTTTTTCTACAATTAATATCCGGGCCGCATCTCCTTCAAATTGCGCTGCAATTTTTTCACGTTCGGCAGCATTAATTCTATTCATTGCCTCTTTAACTTGTCCATCAGGATCAATGTCAGTTACTAAAGTTTTAATGATATCGAAACCATATCCTAACATTGCTTCATTTAGTTCGGCTTTTACAGCTAGGGCAATATCATCTTTTCTAACAAACACATCATCCAACTTCATTTTAGGCACTTCTGCCCGAACAACATCAAACACATAGCTCGTAATTTGATCGTGCGGGTAATCTAACTTATAAAAAGCGTCATACACCTTATCTCTGATAACCTTATATTGCACAGACACTTTTAAACGTACAAACACATCGTCAAGGGTTTTAGTTTCAACTATGACGTCTAATTGTTGAATTTTTAAACTTAATTTACCGGCAATTCTATCTACTAAAGGAATTTTTAATTGTAGTCCTGAGTGTCGAATACTGTTAAAGCGACCAAAACGTTCAATAATAGCTGCAGTTTGTTGTTTAACGATAAAAAATGAGGAGATTAAAATTATTAATCCAAGAAAAATAATAATAGGTAAAAAAATATTGCTCATAGTGATTTAATGATTAGAAATTATATTAATTAATTAAGATACAAAATTTATACTATATTTGTTTGCCCAACCAAAACAAATAAACATGAACAAACAACTTAACCTATTAGTAGCAATCGCCTTGCTTTTTGTTACAAACGTATACGCACAGAGACCAAATTACGACATTAAAAACTTCATAGGATTATATGGGGGAATTACCCAATTTGACATAATAACTGATAATTTCACTACCGAAAAACAGGATGGTTGGAATGTCGGATTGACCGGAATTGTAAATGTAGAACACAAATGGTACGATGTGAGTTATGGCATCCAATTTACCGAAAATAATTTAGGAATTGCTGGCGCCACTTCTAATTCAGGAGACGACGACGTAATGCTTGAATATAAATTATCTGCAGTGCAATTAGCTTTATTAATGCATGCAAAAATTGTAGGTTATAATTTTATGATTGATTTTGGACCAGTGATTCAAGCCAATGGATTCCTGGAGTTAAAAGATGAAGCCCAAGAAAGCTTTTATGTGTCCGGAATTAACAATTTACAAGCAAAACAACTTCGCGATATTTCAAAGTTCAATGTCAATGGAGCTATTGGGGCAACAGCTGGATTCAAAAATTTTAGAATTCGGGCCCAATATCAGTATGGCCTAACCAATTTACTAAATAAATTAAATGATTTAGATGGTATAGATACTGACTTTAAGGGCAATCAGTCTCAAGTTATATTAGGGGCTATGATCTTATTCTAAAAACTATCAATAGCCAATTCTATTCGCCTGACGGTTGCATCGCGACCAATCATAAACATTATCTGGAATAAATCAGGACCTTTTAAATCACCAACCAAAGCCAAACGCAACGGCTGCATGACCTTCCCAAAACCAATACCTTTATTAGCGATCCATTCTTTAACAAGGGATTGAAGATGCTCTGCAGATTCTGATTCGGTATTATTGATTACTGAAGCAAGCTCTTTCATGATGCCATCTGTTTCTTCTTTCCAGGATTTTCTGGCCGCCTTTTCGGCATACCCTCTTGGAGCAGTAAAGAAAAAACTACTCAAATCCCAGAAATCACTAACGAATGATGCTCGTTCTTTAATTAATCGAACAACCAATTCAATGTAATCTGTATCAATCTCTTGCAATTCCGGGCGTGATGACTTAAATATCTCGGCCAAATCTTCATTGCTCTGTTCTTGCATATAATGATGATTAAACCATTTGATTTTATCCGGATCGAATCGAGCCCCAGCTTTATGCACTTTTTCTAAACTGAAGGCCTCAACTAATTCTTCTAAAGTAAAGTTTTCCTGCTCAGTACCTGGATTCCAACCTAAAAAGGCCAAAAAATTAACAACAGCTTCCGGGAAATAACCATCTTCTTTATATCCTCTTGAGATGTCTCCTGTTTTTGGATCTTTCCACTCCAAAGGAAAAACCGGAAATCCTAATTTGTCTCCATCACGTTTGCTTAATTTCCCTTTTCCTGTCGGCTTCATGATCAAGGGTAAATGGGCAAATTCTGGCGCTTGCCAGCCAAAGGCATCATATAGTTGTTGATGCAATGCTAAACTTGGAAGCCATTCCTCACCGCGGATCACATGGGAGATTTCCATTAAATGGTCATCTACAATATTGGCCAGATGATAGGTCGGCATACCATCTGACTTGAACAATACTTTGTCATCCAGAATATTAGTGTCAATTTCAATAGTACCACGAATGATATCCTTTAAGCGAAGCATTTCATCTTGAGGCGACTTAAAACGAATCACATACTCCTCGCCTTCATTCAATTTTGCATGAACGTCTTCCACGGACAAGGATAATGAGTTTTTTAATTTAGTCCTATTATGCCAGTTATAAATAAAAGTTTTTCCTTTTGATTCATGATCTTTTCTGTGTAAGTTGAGTTCATCAGCAGTATCAAAAGCATAGTAAGCTTTACCTTCAGCCACCAATTTATCAGCATATTCCCTATACAAATGCTTGCGTTCACTTTGTCTGTATGGTCCAAAACCACCATCTTTTCCCGGCCCTTCATCAAACGGAATATTACACCAATTCAGAGAATCGATAATATATTGTTCTGCACCTTCCACATAACGGTTTTGGTCTGTATCTTCTATTCGTAAAACAAATATTCCATTATATTTTTTTGCAAATAAATAGTTAAAAAGAGCTGTTCTGACTCCTCCAATATGCAAGGGTCCAGTTGGACTTGGTGCAAAACGCACGCGAACATTTTTGGTCATGTTTTTAATTTATGTATGCAAAGATAACAACGAGAATGGTTAAAAGAAATGCTTTAAGCAGAAATCATTTCTGATGGAACGCGCTTGTTCATAACCATAAACCACAATGGCGGAATTAACGAAATGACCATTGAGGTTGGATAGCCAAAAGGCATTTGAGGACTCTCTTGATGGCAATCTAGTATTTGGTACTTTTTAGAAGCCTTGTAATGATGGTCGCTGTGTCTGGTTAATTCGTACAAAACAATTCTACCTATGACATGATTGGAATTCCAGGAATGAATTTCCTTAACACGTTCGTAACGACCGGAATTCGTTTTTAATCGTAACAGCCCGTAATGCTCAATATAGTTCACAGTTTCAAGTAATGTGAATCCTACAACGGCAACCAAAACAGAGAATAGCAATCCGTTTAAACCAAAGAAAAGGAATATTGAAAACAGATAAATTACTTCTATCACCAAATACCAGAACATATCATTTTTGAATGTAAAGAAACCTTTCTTATTATTTTTTAGTAGTTTATTCTGAATCTTCCATGCACTAAAATATTGTCTGGTTGTTGAGGTAAACCAAAAGGAATACACGCTCTGATTGTATCTTGCGGTTGCTGGGTCTTCCTTAGTTGCAGCATGTCTGTGATGACCAAAATTATGCTCAATATAGAAATGCATATATAATGAAGGCAAAAATAAAGCCTTACCTATAAACCTTTCATTCGATTTTTGTCTATGACCCAATTCGTGTCCAACGTTAATTCCATTTACTCCTAGAACTATGCCAACGGAAAATATTAATCCAACCAGTTCGTAGGCTTGTAAATTGGTTGAAGTTACAACCTTCAAACCATAAATTAATATTCCGATAACGATTGGTAAATTGAGGTAAAGGAGCCAATCAAATAGTTTGTTTTTGAGTTTGTTTTCAACTTCCTTTTCGCCTAGATTGTGTTCATCTAAAGGGAAAATAAGTTCTAGAACTGGAAGTAACACAAATGCATAAAAGGGAGTTGCAAAAGACCAATATCCTATCAGATAAATACTTAATACTGCTACCAAAGGAATGCTGAAAGCCGCTAAATACTTTAAATCTCGCATGTAATATTAACGTAGTTTTACCAAAAATAGCGATTTGAAAATTAAAATAAAATTGTAGATTAGTCTGTTATAATAAAGATTGTGAACTATTTCAGCACCATACAAACCAAATTAGAAGAATTCATTACAAAATATTACACCAATGAATTGATTAAAGGAACTATTCTGTTTTTTAGCATTGGTCTGCTTTATTTCATTTTTACTTTATTGGTAGAACATTTTTTATGGTTGAATCCAACGGGACGAAGCATTTTGTTTTGGTTGTTTATTGCTGTTGAATTGTGCCTATTCATCAAATTTATTGCGATTCCAATTTCCAGATTACTAAAGCTTCAAAAAGGAATCGATTATGAATACGCGTCCAAATTAATTGGCAATCATTTTCCCGAAGTGAATGACAAGTTACTTAATGTTTTACAGCTCAATCAAAATAAAATCAATTCTGAACTCTTACTGGCAGGAATTGAACAAAAATCTGCTGAATTAACTCCTATCCCATTTAAACTGGCAATCAATTTTAAAAAGAATGCCAAATACTTAAGATACGCTGTCATTCCGATTGTCGTTATTCTTTTGGCTTTTGTAACGGGAAAGTTCAATTGGTTCAGAGATAGTTACGAACGTGTAGTTAATTATCAAACTGCTTTTGAGCCACCAGCGCCTTTTGAGTTTTATGTATTGAACGATAATTTACTGGCACTCGAAGACCAAGATTTTAAATTGATTGTCAATACTGCTGGAGATGTGGTTCCGGAATCTGTTCAAATCACTTTCAACAACGAAACCTATTATCTGCAACAAAAGGGAATAGGTGAATTTGAGTATGTGTTTGAAAAACCAAAACAAGACGTTCAGTTTAGTTTGAAGGGAAATGACGTTACCTCAAAGCCTTATACTTTAAATGTTTTAGAGGTGCCAACGTTGATAAATTTTCAAATGGTTTTGGATTATCCAGCTTACACAAAGAAACGTGATGAAGTGTTGAAAAGTACTGGAAATGCTGTTGTTCCACAAGGAACCAAAGTGACTTGGCAACTTAAAACCAAATCGACAGATGAGGTGTATATGTACTCGAATGATACACTTAATTTTATTTCAGATAGAGCTGGAGAATACAAATTGTCTAAACGTCTTTACAATAAATTTAATTACAACATCAGTACGAACAATAAAAACCTAAAAGACTATGAAAATCTTGCTTTTAACATCGATGTAGTTCGAGACGAACCTCCCGAGATGAACCTGAGATCTGAATTAGATTCCCTGGACAATCAAACGCTTTATTTCTATGGCCAGGTGAGTGATGATTATGGGTTGAGCAAACTGGATTTGGTGTATTATCCCGTTGGTAATGAACCTGATATAAAACGAGAAGCCATCTCAATCAATAAATCAAATTTTGATGAATTTATAAGCACATTTCCTAATAATCTCAATTTAACTGATGGTGTTAGTTATGAACTTTATTTTGAGGTCTTTGATAATGATATCAGAAGGAATAAAAGCTCAAAAAGTTCAGTTTTCACCTATAGAAAACTAACCAAGGAAGAAGAAGAGAACATACAATTGAATGAGCAGAATAAAACCATTAAGGATTTAGGAAAGTCTTTAGAGAAATTCGAAGAGCAGGAAAAGGAATTAAAGGAATTATCTAAAACTCAAAAGGAGAAATCTGAACTCAATTTTAACGACCAAAAGAAATTGGAAAACTTCTTGAAGCGACAAAAGCAACAGGAAGAAATGATGCAGAATTTCAACAAGAAATTAAAGGATAATTTGGAAGATTTTCAAAAGGAGAACCTGGAGAAAGACCAATTCAAGGAAGACTTAGAAGAGCGATTGAACGAAAATCAGGAACAACTCAAAAAGGACGAGAAAGTATTGGAGGAACTTAAAAAATTAGCGGATAAAATCAATAAAGAAGAATTTACTCAAAAACTTGAACAACTGGCCAAACAAAACAAAAATCAAAAGAAAAGCATGCAACAGCTTTTGGAACTAACGAAGCGGTTTTATGTGGCTAAAAAAATGGAGAAGTTGGCAAATGAGTTAGAGAAATTATCAGAGGAACAGGAAAAGCTATCCGAAGAGGCTCCGGAGGAGAACACGAAGGAAAAACAAGAAGAATTAAACAAAGAATTCGAAGACTTCCAAAAACAAATGGAAGATCTCAAAAAGGACAATGAAGATTTAAAAAAACCTATGGATGTTCCTCGAGACAGGTTTACTGAAGAAGAAATTAAAAAAGAACAACAAGAGGCAACAGAACAATTAGAGAAAAAGGAGAAAAGCCAGATGCAGCAGGAGAAAAATGAAAGGCATAAAGGGGCACAACAAAAACAGAAAAATGCGGCTCAAAAAATGAAGAAAATGAGTGGGCAATTGATGAGTTCCATGCAAATGGGAGGAGGTCAGCAGGATTCTGAAGACTCTGAAATGCTTCGCCAAATATTGGACAATTTAGTCTTATTTTCATTTGATCAAGAGGAATTAATGAAGCAATTCAAGAGTATTGAGATCAATCATAACGAATATGCTAAATTCCTGCGAAAGCAGCATGACTTAAGAGAACACTTTCAACATATAGATGACAGTTTATTTGCCTTGTCTTTAAGACAACCAAAAATTTCAGAGGCCGTGAATAAAGAAATCACGGAAGTGTTTTTTAACATTGACAAGTCCTTAAATCAACTCTCTGAAAATCAATTATATCAGGGTGTCTCATCACAACAATATACAATTACAGCAGCAAATAATTTAGCTAATATGTTAAGCGAGTCACTTGATAATATGCAAATGAGCATGTCTGGGCAAGGTCAGGGAGAAAAAGAAGAAGGCTTACCTGATATCATTATGAGCCAGGAAGAACTCAATAAGCAGATGAAGGAAGGCATGAAAAAAAGCAAGGAAGGAAAACCTAGTGATGGCGAAGAGGGAAAAGAAGATGGAAAAAGCAAAAAAGGAGAAAAAGAAGGTGAGCAGAAAGGTGATGGCAAACAAGGACAAGAAGGCGAACTACAAGGAGAAGGAGAAGGAACCAATGAAGAATTAAATGGTGAATTATTTCGAATTTATCAGCAACAAGCCCGACTTAGAAAGACACTTCAGGATAAATTGGGTGAACAGGGTAAATCTGGAGAAGGAAAGAACCTGCTGGACAAAATGGAAGAGATTGAACTGGATTTGATTAACAAGGGGTTCACGAATCAAACGCTTCAAAAAATGATGCAATTACAACACCAGCTGTTGAAACTGGAGAATGCAACATTTCAACAAGGTGAAGACAAAAAGCGCAAATCAGAAACAAATAAAAAGGAATTTGACAATTCTACCAACAATAAGATTCCAGCTATCAAGAAATATTTCAACACGACTGAAATTTTAAATCGCCAAAGCTTACCTTTACAGCCGGTTTATAAAAAGAAAGTGCAAGAGTATTTTAAGCGAGACAATGATTAGTTTTAACTACGAATTCGATTTTAATCTAGCAGATGAAGGACAAATTTCTCAATGGATTGCTTTGGTAATTAAATCTGAAGGGTTTAAGGAAGGAGACATTAATTACATATTTTGTGATGATGATTATTTGTATAAACTGAATGTAGAATTTCTCAATCACGATGCCTTAACGGACATCATTAGCTTTGATTATAAAGTAGGAAAAGAACTACATGGAGATATTTTTATTTCAGTTGACAGAGTTAATGAAAACGCCGAAGAATTTAATGTAAAGTTTGAAGACGAATTAAGCCGTGTCATGGTTCATGGCATACTTCATTTTTGCAATTATAGTGATAAAACTAAAGAAGATAAAAAACTAATGCGTGAAAAAGAAAACTTCTACTTAGGTCAATTTAATTTAAAGTCATAGAATCAACGTATATTTGCAAACTAAAAAAAATTGAATTGTTTCACGTGGAACATTTATGAGTTTATTTCAAGAAACATATGACGTAATAGTTGTTGGAGGTGGTCACGCAGGGAGCGAAGCGGCGGCTGCTGCCGCAAATATGGGAAGCAAAACCTTGCTTGTTACCATGAGTTTACAAAATATTGCTCAAATGTCATGCAATCCCGCGATGGGAGGAATTGCCAAAGGACAAATTGTTCGCGAAATCGACGCTCTTGGCGGTTATAGCGGAATTGTGAGCGACACTTCTGCTATTCAATTTAAAATGTTGAATAAGTCCAAAGGCCCGGCTATGTGGAGTCCAAGAGTGCAGAGTGACAGAATGCGTTTTGCCGAAGATTGGAGATTGATGCTAGAGCAAACGCCTAATCTCGATTTCTATCAGGAAATGGTTGATGGATTGTTGATTGAAAAGGACAAAGTTGTTGGGGTGAAAACATCTCTTGGTGTTGAAATAAAAAGTAAAACTGTTATCCTGACAAACGGAACCTTTTTAAATGGGTTGATTCACATTGGAGATAAGAATTATGGAGGAGGAAGAGCCGGTGAAAAGGCCGCAACTGGAATAACAGAACAATTAGTTTCAATTGGTTTTGATTCTGGCAGAATGAAAACAGGAACACCTCCAAGAGTGGATGGAAGATCCTTGGATTATTCTAAGATGATTATACAACCGGGAGATGAAAATCCAGAAAAATTCTCTTATTTAGATATCACAAAACCTTTGACAAAGCAGCGCCCATGCTATATGACCTATACAAGTCCATTAGTTCACGATTTACTGCGTGAAGGGTTTGATAGGTCGCCAATGTTTAATGGAAGAATAAAAAGTATTGGACCAAGATATTGCCCATCAATTGAGGATAAAATAAATCGATTTGCAGATAAGGAAAGACATCAATTATTTGTGGAACCAGAAGGCTGGAAAACCGTAGAGGTGTATGTTAATGGATTCTCTACATCCCTTCCAGAGGATGTTCAGTACAAAGCATTAAAATCAGTAGTTGGTTTTGAAAATGTGAAAATGTTCAGACCTGGGTATGCAATCGAGTACGATTATTTTCCGCCAACACAATTAAGACATACTTTAGAAACTAAACTTATCGATGGACTATTTTTCGCAGGGCAAATAAATGGAACAACTGGATATGAAGAAGCAGGTTCTCAAGGATTGATGGCTGGAATAAATGCAAGTTTAAAGATTCAGGAAAAAGAATCATTCACTTTAAAACGAGACGAAGCTTATATAGGAGTTCTAATTGACGACCTGATTACAAAGGGTACAGAAGAACCCTATCGTATGTTCACTTCCAGGGCTGAGTATAGAACACTTCTGAGACAGGACAATGCAGATTCCAGGCTAACACCTAAAGGTTATGAATTAGGTTTAGCTTCTGAAAGCCGCTTACAACGAATGCAGAAAAAGCATGAACAAGCTGAAAAATTTGTTCAGTTTTTTAGAGAAACTAGTGTAAAACCTAAAGACATAAATCCGATTTTAGAATCGAAGGATTCATCAAAAGTTAAACAATCCGGAAAGCTATTTAAAATATTTGCACGGCCAAACATTACAATGGATGATGTAAGACAAATAAAAAACGTTGAAACATTTATTCAAAAAAATGAATTGGATAGAGAAGTAATCGAACAAACCGAAATTCAGGTTAAATATTCTGGATATATTGCAAAGGAAAAACTGAATGCTGATAAGCTGAACAGGTTAGAATATGTAAAAATCCCCGATAATTTTGATTATTCACAAATCAAGTCCATGAGTTATGAAGCCAGGGAAAAGCTAAAGAACATTCAGCCAACATCTATTGCACAAGCATCAAGAATTAGTGGTGTATCTCCAAACGACATTTCGGTTTTATTGGTTTATTTAGGCAGATAATCTGTAATCGTTCCACGTGGAACATTCTCAATATATGGCAAAAAGCAAAGTATATATTTCTGTAAAAGACCATTTAGTTTCTGAAGAGGAATTTGAATTATTGGTTAATAAGGAATTTGGTTTTTTAGAAACACATCCTCAACCTTCCGCTGAAAAATTACCGGAATATTACAAAAACGAGAACTACATTTCACACACAGATTCCAAACGAAACCTGCTGGAAAAAGTCTATCATATAATCCGAAGCATTTCCTTAAAACGAAAGCTGAATTTGATTGATTCGTATTCAATACAAGAAAAAAATTTATTAGATGTTGGATGCGGTACAGGTGACTTCTTGAAAATAGCTAAGGAAAATAAATGGATAATTTCCGGCATTGAACCAAATGAAAAGGCAAGGGAGATCGCTAATTCAAAAACTAATAATTCTGTTTTTAATATTGAACAACTTTTAGAATTCCCAAAACAAAGCTTTGATGTGATTACACTTTGGCATGTGTTGGAACATTTACCAAATTTATATGAACATGTTTCAGTTTTAAAATCACTTTTAAAGGTAAAGGGAAGTTTAATAATTGCTGTCCCTAATTATTATAGCTACGATTCGAATTACTACAAGAACTTTTGGGCAGCTTTTGACGTTCCTAGACACCTTTGGCATTTTAATCAGAAATCCATTTCAAAATTATTTGCAAAAGAAAATATGGAAGTAGTTAAAACGCTTCCAATGAAATTTGATTCATATTATGTAAGTCTGCTCTCTGAAAAATACAGATCTGGCTGGATGAATATTTTTAATGCATTTAGAATTGGATTCACTTCAAATTTAAAGGCAAAACGTTCAAGAGAGTATTCTTCTTTGATTTATGTAATCCAAAACTGTTAAAACCGATTCTTATAAGGGCCTTTTAACGAATTTGCTCAGCGAAGTAAAATCATATTGCTTGATTTTATAACGCGCTTAAAACGCTTTATTTTAATTAAACTTCAATAAATTAATATTATTAGATCATTAATGTTTAATAAATATTGTTTATCATAGCAAATTCACACAATTATAAGCTTTTATTTATACTACTTTTATATTTTTGCGGAACTTAAAAAACAGAATCATGAAAAAATTATTATATGTTGCAGTTACAATTTTTACACTTACTTCTTGTCAACAACAAAAAATAGGATTTATTGATAATGGTGAGGTTATTAATGGGTACCAGGAAAAAATAGATATAGAAGAAAAGTATAAGGTAAAAGATGGGGCTTTTAAAAAGCGAACGGATAGTATTGGACAGGCATTTCAAGTAGAAGCTCAAGCGTTTCAGTCTAAGGCTAACAAAATGTCACAAAAAAAGGCCCAGGAAGCTTACCAGGGTTTGATGCAAAAGCAGCAAATGTTGCAACAACAAATCCAAATGGAGCAGCAACAAATTACGCAAGCCTTTCAAGCAGAGATTGATTCTACAATTGTTAAGGTAAAGCAATTTGTGAAGGACTACGGAAAAACAAATGGTTTCACATACATTTTAGGAACAAGTGAAGGCGCCGCAAGTGTATTATATGGAACAGAGGAAAACAATTTATCTCAAACGATTATTGATGCTTTAAATGCTGAATATATCAATTAAAACACTGATAATCAGAGAGTTGTATATAGCTTAAGTATATAGTTTTTAAAATGGCAAGTCATTATAACTAGCAAGATAGTTCATTTATTTCCCAATAAACGTAAACACTTTTGGTAAAATAGAAATAGAAATATTTCCTCTTCCTATCAATTCACCATCAGCTTGAATATATGGTAAATTGTCTTGTTCAATTAAAATAGAAATGGAATCACTTTTTAAGGTTTCTACTTTTTTATGATGCACTATTTTACCATTAAAAAGCTTGCTTAAATTCTTAATAACATCAATCTTCCCAATATTTTTAGCGATACTGATATCAAATAAACCATCAAAAGGATTGACGTCTTTGGTAAGCTGCATGCCTCCACCGGAATATTTGCACAAGCCAACCAAAACCATCAAAGTTTTTGAACGGATTTTACCACTATTAACTAAAACTTCAGACTTAAAATTCTTAAACGAAAACATCCCTAAAGCAGCTCCAATCAAATAAGCAATGGATCCAAAATGTTTGAATTTATGGACCTTACTGACCACAAATCCATCAAAACCAACACCAGCTAGATTATTAAAATATACTGGTTTTTTGTCTTCACCCAGAAAATCAATTTTACCAAGATCCTGTTGTTTCCTGTTTCCTTTTTTTATGATTCCAATGGCTTTTTCAATATCGTTCGGAATCTCATGTGTTTTAACCCAATCGTTTCCAGTACCTATCGGAATCATTCCAACAGTAATTTCATTTGAAAACACTTTGCTTTGGTTCATAATCCCATTAACAATATTATGAAGAGTTCCATCACCACCAACACAGATAATATTCAAACTACCCTTTTCAATAGCTTTTTGAACCAACTCAGTGCTATGATTTTTATGCTCTGTAAAGGCATAATTGAAATCAAAACCAAACGATAACAACGAAGATTCTATTTTTGGCCATTTCTGTTTGCTCGAACCATTTCCGGAGGTTGGATTGATAATGACAAACCACTTATTATAGTTTGCCATAACCTTATTCTTTTTTATGAAGTAATCGAGTCAGTTTAATGGATAAATCGGTCAGGATTATTTTGGAATTCCCGTTACGCTCAATGTGGTAAATGGCGTCTTGCAGCTCATCGGAAATTTCTAAAATATTATTACCATGAACATAGGACGAAAATTTCGACAGATCGAAATTATTTGTATTGGTTTCCATGTATACCAATTCATCAGCTTTATAGTTTAGCAACATAGCTTGACGGAAAAAATCCAGACAAAACCGAAGGAACTTTTTTTGAGTTTCACGACCTTTTTTGGCAATTTCCTCACTCCATGAAATCAAATCATGAATGGCACTTTTGTTTCCTTTCGCTTTAAAAGCTGAACGAATCCAGAAAATAAACCAATCCTCAAATTGAGAATCTTCTGTATCATGATATACCAGGTCACAAGCTTTATTATAATTGCCGTTTGCTTGTCTAGCTATTTTGGTTGCTACAGATGCTTCCAGACTAAAATTTTTAATTAATCCCGCTTTAATGTCCTCTTCAGATAAAGGTGGGAAATGTAACAACTGACAACGAGATCTTATCGTACTTATAATTTGCTCTTCATCTTCAGAAATCAAAATGAATATAGTTTTGTTTGGAGGTTCCTCGATAAGTTTTAAAAGTTTGTTGGCTGCTGCGGTATTCATTTTTTCAGCCATCCAAATCAACATTATTTTATAACCACCTTCATATGGCTTAAGGGATAAAGCCTTAACTATTTCATAGGCTTCTTCAACACCTATTTGCCCTTGTTTGTTTTCAACTTCTAATAATCTATACCAATCAAATAAATTTCCATACGGTTGTCGGTTTAATAATTGTCTCCATTCTTCTAAATAAAAATTAGAAACAGGTTTACTTTTAATTTTTTCGCTAGTTGTTACTGGAAAGGCAAAATGCAAGTCCGGATGCGAGAAATTATTGAATTTTAAATTACACGATTCAAGTCCTCCGGAGTTTTCGCCATTGAGGTTATTACACAAAATGTATTGCGCATATGCAATTGCCATTGGCAAGGTGCCGGATCCCTCAGGCCCAACAAATAATTGAGCATGAGGTATTCTGCCATTATCGGCGCTTTTAGTTAAATGACTTTTAATGTGATCCTGTCCTAAGATATCTTTAAAAAGCATACAACAAATATATATGTTTTATTATTCTTCTCTTTGAAAACGTTTTCGTTTAAAAAGTCATTTTTTAACACCTGTTAATTGGTTACATTTGTGTAATTATTTGCTAAATATAAAATACATGAAAACCCTTAACGACTTTAATTTCAAAAACAAAAAAGCACTCATTCGTGTTGATTTTAACGTACCTTTAAATGATAAATTTGAAGTTACCGATACCACCAGAATAGTATCAGCTAAACCAACAATAATAAAGATTCTTGAGGACGGCGGTAGTTGCGTCCTTATGTCTCATTTAGGTCGACCCAAGGGCGTTCAGGATGAATTTTCACTACGGCATATTGCAGATACCGTTGAAGAAATTATTGGCGTGGAAGTAAAATTTGTGCCTAATTGCGTGGGAACAGATGCTGAAGAGGCCGCAAACAGTTTAAAACCAGGAGAGATATTATTGCTTGAAAATTTACGTTTTCATGAAGAAGAAAAAAAAGGAGACAAGGATTTCTCAGAGAAGTTATCTAAACTTGGAGACATATATGTAAATGATGCTTTTGGAACTGCTCACAGAGCCCATGCGTCAACTACAATAGTGGCTCAATTCTTTCCAGACAGTAAATGCTTTGGTAATTTACTGGCACAAGAAATTGAAAGTATTCAAAAAGTTATGAAAACTGGTGAAAAACCAGTATTGGCGATCCTTGGTGGTGCGAAGGTGTCCTCTAAGATCACAATAATTGAAAATATTTTAGATAAAGTTGACCATTTAATTATAGGAGGTGGAATGACCTATACTTTTATTAAGGCTCAAGGCGGAAAGATTGGTGATTCCATTTGTGAAGATGATAAAATGGACCTGGCTCTGGAAATCTTAAAACAAGCCAAACAAAAAAATGTTCAGGTTCACCTACCGGTAGATGTATTGGCTGCTGATGCTTTTGACAATGATGCTAATACTCAAGTTGTGGATGTAACAGACATTCCAGATGGCTGGCAAGGGTTGGATTGCGGACCAAAATCAAAAGCAATATTTGATGACGTTGTAAATCGATCGAAAACCATTCTTTGGAATGGACCATTAGGTGTTTTTGAAATGGAAAACTTTGCCGGAGGAACTATTGAGCTGGGAAATTCGATAGCAGAAGCAACTAAAAAAGGAGCCTTTTCTCTTGTTGGTGGCGGCGATTCGGTAGCTGCGGTTAAACAATTTGGTTTTCAAGACAAAGTGAGTTATGTTAGTACCGGAGGAGGAGCTATGCTAGAAAGCTTAGAAGGAAAGACACTTCCTGGAATTGCGGCTATTTTGGAATAGTTTAGGCCTTTAGAATGGTTTTCACGATTCCAATTAATTGTACGAAATCCATTCAATAGACGTTGATTTAATTAACCAATAATGTATGAGGCTTGTAACTATTTTATTGCTTTTTATAGGATTAACTGCTGCTAGTGCTCAGGATAGTACTTTAGTAGAAGGTCAAACCCGAAAGATAGATACCATAATACCCTCAGATAACGAAACTATAGCAGGAGAAAAACAAGCGCTTGATACCATTATTGATGGAAGAACTGTTTTTAAAAAAGCTGAAGGTCTTGAACCTATCATTGAAAGGAATTTATCTGATGATGAATTTGCTGCTAAAATCGATCAAAAATGGCTGGATGAACTTTACAGTCTGTCACTGTACGACACTATATATAAATCAGTTTCAGAACTAACTTACGACCCAATTTACTATCCGGAATTATCTACAGATACACTTAAGGCAAGGCTAGAACGTCTTAATTCCAGGACACCTTTCAATGTGGAATACAATCCTTCTCTGGAAAGTGTTATAAAGTCATATCTCAAAAACAGAAAGGAGTCCCTCCATAGGCTGATGGCTTTAAGTGAGTACTATTTTCCCTTATTTGAACAAGAATTGGATAATCAGGATATTCCACTTGAAATTAAATATTTAGCCATAGTAGAATCGGCATTAAAGCCAAAAGCAAAATCGAGAGTTGGGGCTACTGGTCTATGGCAATTCATGTTTACCACAGGAAAACAATTTGGATTGGATGTCAGCAGTTATGTTGACGAACGCAGTGATCCAATAAAATCCACAATTGCCGCAAGCAAATACCTTGCAAGTTTGTATAGAATTTTTGGTGATTGGGATCTTGCACTAGCAGCATATAACTCAGGACCCGGGAATGTTAGTAAGGCAATAAGACGGTCTGGAGGCTATAAAAATTATTGGAACATTAGACCATTTTTACCTCGAGAGACTGCAGGTTATTTACCTGCTTTTTTAGCAACAATGTATATTTTTGAATATGCTGAAGAACATGGCTTTAAAAGGAATCGACCTGATTATAGGCATATTGATACAGATACAGTTAGGGTAAAACAGATGATTAGTTTAGATCAGGTATCGGAATTAACAGGCGTAAAGATTGAAGAACTTCAATTTTTAAACCCATCATATAAATTAGATATTATTCCGTTTATAAATGGCGAAAACTATTATCTATGCCTTCCAAAAGCTGCTATAGGCAAGTTTGTTAATAACGAAGAACAAATCTATGCCTTTGCAAAAGCTGAATTTAATAAACGTGAAAAACCATTACCCGAATTCACAGAAGCGAAGACTCAAGTCAGATACAGAGTCAGATCAGGAGATTATTTAGGTAAAATAGCAAGACAATATGGCATAAGAGTTAGTGATATTAAAAGATGGAATGGCTTAAGAAGCAACAACTTGAGAATTGGCCAAAGATTAACCATTTATCCAAGGCAGCCGCGCGTTACATCTTCCAAAAAGCCTGTAAAATCTAACAAGAAACCAACTCCTGAAGGAGTGCCTAGAACTTATACTGTAAAATCGGGGGATTCTCTTTGGAGCATTTCCAAAAAATTTCCAGGAGTTTCTGTTCAAAATCTGCGAGATTGGAACGATATTAGCGGTAACAATTTGAAACCGGGAATGAAACTCAAAATTTATAAGAGTTGATCTGGATTTAATACGTTAAAGACATCGCAATGAGCTTCAAAATGGTGAATCTGAATCTTTTTAGAGCTCATATATAAAATCAATAGTATAACTTTAAAAAAGACTGATGAAAAAATTACTTATTTTGGCAATATCATGTACTTTGATAGTTGCCTGTAACAACGACAAATCAGGAAAAAGTGATCAAAGAATTGTTCCTGAATCTTCTGGAGGACCTATTAATGATCTATCCGTTGTTGTTTCTAATGACCACTGGAATGGGAATGTTGGAGAGGCTATAAGAGAAGTATTAGCAGCTCCGGTTGATGGTTTACCTCAAGATGAACCACTTTTTTCTATGAAACAAATGCCTCCGAAAGTGTTTTCCGGATTCGCTACTCAAAACAGAATCGTTTTAAAGATCGGAAAAGGCAAATCAAATTTTAGTATAGAAGATAATACATATGCCAAACCTCAGAAAGTAGTCTTCATAAATGGTAATGACGAGGAAGAAATTATCAAGCATATAAAGGAGAATTCAAAAAAAATAATCTCAGAATTTAAAAAAACCGAGATGACTGAGAAACAAAGACGAATAAAAAAATCTTTACATAAGGTCAATACAATAGAAAATAATCTTGGTGTTACACTGAACTTTCCCTCCGCATATAGAATTGCGAAGGAAGAAGATAATTTCTTTTGGATTCGCAAAGATATCACAACAGGAAGTATGAACTTAATGATATATCAAGTTCCATTAAGCGCAATTGTAGAAGGAGAT
>CAJIBV010000291.1_pt1 | contig 39944 bp, 32 predicted proteins | sample 9199431 | NCBI WGS metagenome assembly CAJIBV01 (sample SAMEA7708314, study PRJEB35096) | sediment metagenome | biome: marine neritic benthic zone biome [ENVO:01000025]; feature: sediment [ENVO:00002007]; material: shallow marine sediment [ENVO:03000034] sea grass bed [ENVO_01000059] ...
AACCGTTATTCGCTACTGTACCTGCTTCGTTAGGACATTTATCGTCTTTATCTAAAACACCATCTTTATCAGTATCAGCCCAAGGACAACCATCGTTTGCAGCAGGACCTGCTTCATTAGGACAATTATCTTTTCCATCAGTTACACCATCGCCATCTGCATCAGGACAACCAGCTAAAGATTTTAAACCAGCAACTGTAGGACAATCATCACTTTTATCAACAACACCATCTCCATCAGAATCTGGACAACCATTAAATTCTGCTGGTCCAGCTTCATTTGGACAATCATCTTTACTGTCTTCTATACCGTCACCATCAGTATCAGGACAACCATTGAATGCTTCTAATCCAAACACCTCAGGACAAGCATCATTATTATCATATATACCATCACCGTCAGTATCTGTACCACCAAAATTAACAGATAATCCAAGAGAATGTTGGAAATGCTTTGGTAAGTAATCTTCAAATGAATGTTTATATGTAGTTTGAAGTGCAAGCGCGATATTTTCTGTGAACCAGAAATTTAATCCAAGTGTTCCATTTAAAGTACCAGCACCTATGTCATCAACCCAAGTATAACCACCACCTACACCAAGAACTGGTTCTAATCTTTTAGAGTTAATGGCATTTGCAAAGGAATATTTAACAGCCCCATCAACTGCGTAATATGATAAATCGTCAGCATCGGAATCACCAATTTTATCAATTTTATTGATAGAACCTCCGGCAGTTAAAGAAAAGTTATCATCTAAATACTTGGAAACAGAAACCGTTGATAATGAAGGTAAAATGTTGTAGTGATCTCCACCATTAAAAAATTCATCAAAATAACCTCCTAGGGGCGCATCTTCACCGGTTGGGTATATGTCAACTGCATTTACTCCAAAACTTATTTGCCAAGGATTGTTCTCGTTTTGTGCATTAACGTTACTAATACTGAACATCAGTAATGTAACTAATAATAATCTGCTAAGATTTTTCATATTCAAAAAATTTATTTTTAAGTGTTAATTATGGACAAAAATAAGTTGTTAAATCTTATTAACAAAGACAAATATAGAAAAATATTGCAAAAACCTCTTTTTATTCCTTATAAACAGTACAACTTATACAATTTTTAATTCCTTTCCAACCTTGCTAAAAGCGTTAATTGCTTTATCCAATTGCTCCATGTTATGTGCTGCAGATAATTGTACTCGAATTCTAGCTTTATCTCTGGGAACAACCGGGAAAAAGAATCCAATTACATATATTCCTTCTGCAAGTAGCATGCTAGCCATTTTTTGAGCTAGTTTCGCGTCGTAGAGCATGACCGGAACAATTGCGGAATCCCCATCAATTATTTCAAAACCCGTTTGTTTGATTCCTTTTTTAAAGTAATTGGTATTTTCTTTTAGCCGATCTCTTAGGGAAGTATCATGTTTTAGCATCTCAAAAACCTTAATAGATGCTCCAACAATTGCTGGAGCTAATGAATTAGAAAACAAATATGGTCTTGACCTTTGACGCAGCATTTCTACTATTTCTTTTTTGCCAGTTGTATAGCCTCCCATTGCACCGCCAAGAGCTTTTCCTAAAGTTCCAGTAATAATATCTATTCTTCCTAAAACGCCTTTTTCTTCCAGCGTTCCTATTCCATTTTTTCCAATAAACCCCGTTGCATGGCATTCATCGATCATTACTAAAGCATCATATGTATCCGCCAGGTCGCATATTTTGTCTAGCGGAGCAACCAACCCGTCCATAGAGAATACGCCATCTGTAACTATTATTTTAAATCTTGCCCCTTTTTTATTGGCTTCAATTAATTGATTTTCTAAGTCTGCCATATCACTGTTCTTGTAACGATAACGTGCCGCTTTACACAATCGAACTCCATCAATAATTGACGCATGATTCAAAGAGTCTGATATAATGGCATCTTCTGGGCCAAATAGTGGTTCAAAAACACCGCCATTGGCATCGAATGCCGCAGCATACAAAATAGTATCTTCTGTCTGATAGAAGTCGGCTATTTTTCTCTCTAATTCCTTATGAATGTCTTGAGTACCACATATAAATCGAACAGAAGACATCCCAAATCCATGAGTATCCAATGTGTCTTTAGCGGCTTGTATAACATCGGGATGTGATGATAAACCTAAATAATTGTTAGCACAAAAGTTTAATACTGTTTCTCCTGAGGATAACGTAATTTCTGTTCCTTGTGGGGATGTTATTATACGTTCTTCTTTAAAAAGCCCACTATTTTTAATGTCTATTAGCTCCGAAGTTAAATGTTGTTTTAAATTACTGTACATGTTAAAATTATTTTTTACAAATTTAGTCGGTTAAAAAAAATAATCAGCACTCTACAACTGTTATATTTTTGTTTATATAGACTAGAAGTTTTGCACTAACCTTAAATCCGATACTCTTTAAAGAATCCTGATAAATATTTAATTGATTTACATTTTGAGGAGCGGGATTTCCAGTTTTGTAGTCAATTATCACAACTCTGTTCTCTTTATCTATAACAATCCTGTCTGGGCGGTGAACTTGTCCGTCTTCAGTTAAAATATCTCTTTCATTATAAATTCTATAATTTGCAGAATAAAATTCTTTTAATTTAGGATGGGTCACAATATTAAGAATAGTTTGATGTAATTCTTCCTTCTGAAGTTTAGCAATAGTTCCGGAATTAATTAAGTCTTGTAAAACGAATTCAATATCTGATTCGGTTTTTATTTTGGACATAACATGATGAATTAGGTTTCCTCTTTCTATTGATTGTTTCTTACTTGTATCCCAAAGCAGACTTGAATTGGTTATTATATTAATGTTATGCGATATTGCGTTGGATGAAATAAAGTCTTTTTGAATGACAGAATGGATGGCATCCTCTTTTTTGATATTTGGATTAGAATATGAACCAAAAACATAATTTAATTTATTATTCTCCCATAGATTTATTGCCTTTAAATAATTTATTAATAATCCGGAATATGTCCTATTGTTCACAACTCCTTTCGAAGTAATATTCTTCTTACCAATTACATATAGTTGTTCAATTGCTCGTGTTAATGTCACATACAACAAGTTGATATTGTCTAATTCCAATTCGAATTGATGTTTTGTATATAAATCTGATCCTGTTTTATTGTAAGCCTCAACATCTTTATTTAAGTTTATTAGCATTTCACTAAACCCACTGTAATACTCAGGATCTACTTTAATCCATTTTCGAGTATCCTTTTCCCGATAGATGTCCAAATCTGCAAATGGAAAAATTACAACAGGAAATTCTAAACCTTTTGCTTTATGTATCGTCATGACATGAACGGCATCTAAACCTTCTTTAGAAACGATACTTAATTTCTCTCTTTTTTCTTCCCAAAATGACAAGAAATTTACGAAACTTGCCTGTTTGCTAATAGTAAAACTCAAGACTTCATCTAAGAAAAATTGAATATATGCATCTGCTGTATTAATTAAATTAAATGCCCTTAGCAAGTACTCGATTGCATCGTAAAAGGATATTTGAATGAAAATATTAAAATCAAACTCTTTAAAATTGTTAAATAGTTCAGAAGGGTTTAAATTAATTAATGATTTAAAATAATTATGCCTGTCGTATGTTCCTTTTAAATCTGCTAAAAAATTGAGGATCTCTACTTTTACTTCGTTGTTATTTGGCTGAACTGCCAATTGCATCATGTTAACAACAAACCGAACTTTAGGCGAACGATTTAATAATAAAGTTTCAGACGAAATAATTTGTATGTTATTCTGTGTAAGTAGGTCTGCTACAGCCATTCCTTCCGCACGTTTTCTTACTAAAATACAAATGTCCTTAAGCTGATAACCATTCTTTAAAACAACTTTGACAGTTTCTAAAACTTTTTGGCAATAAACCTCATTCTTTTCTTCCTCTTTATCAATATCTAAAAAGGAAATATCAACAAGACCATCAAATTCATTGGTTGCTCTTTGATGACATTGTGAATAAATTGAAGCGTAACTAGGATTATTAAAGAAGGATTCTGACAGGTATTTAAAAAAATCATTGTTAAAATGAACGATTTGTTTACTACTTCTGAAATTTTTTGGTAGATCGTCTACAAATTGAGAAACTGTAAAAGGCTTTTCTTTTTTATTAAATAGATCTATGAACTGTTCAGGTTTTCCACCACGCCATCTGTAAATTGCTTGTTTCGCATCTCCTACCAACATCGCAGTTCCATTTTCAGAGGACAAAGTATTTTCTATTAATGGTTTTAAATTAGTCCATTGTAACTCTGATGTATCTTGAAATTCGTCGATAAAATAATGTTTAAATTTTTCTCCAATTCGTTCATATATAAAAGGGCTCGGCTGATTTTTTATTTCATTGCTAATTATGGAATTGAATTCTGATATTAATAGAATGTTTTGATCTTCTTTTATTTGATTTAGCTCTTTTTGTATAGCCTTTAAAACGGATAAAGGAGTTAAATTTCTGTATATGTTTTTCAACAGTTTAAGATGAAAAACATCTTCTTTAGTTTCATGAAAAACAGAAGATAGTTGAGGTTGAATCTCATTAATTATTGAAGCGATTTCCGGAGTTGTTTTTGTCTTTGGAAACAATGGTTTACTAGCTATCTCCTGTTGCCACTTGTTCTCAAATTTTATATTAAATTTTTTATCAACTAAATTTTTAAAATGCTTTGGCAAATAACTGCCGGAAAAATTATTAAACTGCAAGCCACTTGCTTCCATTAAGTTCAAAACACTTTGCGACTTATCAATAATTTTTTGTTCTAAAACAATTGCTTTTTCAATTACCGTTTTTTTTAGAGCCTTAAAATCGTTTAATGATTTAGATTCTAAATTATAAAGATGGGAGACATGATTTTCGTTAGTTAACAATTTGGCTATGTTTTTTAAGTCGAGACTTATATCCCAGCTTTTGTCATCATCGGTTTTTTCAATGGCAAAATCAATCAGAATAGCTGTAAGGTCTTTGTCAAGACCTGTTTTAGAAATCATATTATCCACAGCTAAGTTCAAGAGCGTGTCTGTGTCTAGTTCAACCTCAAAGTTCTGTGGTATATTTAGATCACGTGCAAACGTTCTTATTATTTTATGGTTAAACCTGTCTATGGTACTAATTTCGAACGTTCCGTATTCATTTAAGATTGCTCTAAGAATATTTTTTGATTTTAAAATAAGGTGCTTTTTTTCAAGGCTTAATTCATTGCATAATTCTATAAATAAACTATTTGGATTTTCAAGGACTTTTTCATTGGAAAAATAGATTAAAGAATCAATGATTCGCTCTTTCATTTCTCCAACGGCCTTATTTGTAAATGTCATAGCTAATATTTGCCGGTACTTGAATACACTATCTGACCTAAACAGAATTTTCAAGTATTCTTTTACGAGAGTATAAGTTTTACCGCTACCGGCAGATGCATTGAAAATTTTAAAAGACGACGAATTAGTCAACAGATAATTTTTATACCAAAATAAGTAATCTTAATATAATCTTAAGACAATTTTTGAAGCTTTATTGTAAATTTGAGAAAATAAGTATTAACAACTAAAAATAATAATTATGGCTTTTGAATTACCTAAACTAAAATATGCTTATGACGCTTTAGAGCCTCATATTGATGCACGAACAATGGAGATACATCATACAAAACATCACGCGGGTTATACTGCAAAACTCAATGCAGCAATAGAAGGAACCAATCTGGAAGGAAAACCCATCGAGGAGATTCTTAATGGCTTGGACATGAATAATAAAGCAGTACGAAATAATGGTGGAGGATTCTATAACCATTGCTTGTATTGGGATGTAATGAACCCGGAAGGAAAAGGGCGTTTATCTGGAGAGTTAAAAGATGCCGTAGAATCGACTTTCGGATCTTTTGATGGATTCAAAGACACTTTCAGCAATGCTGCGGCCACACAATTTGGGTCTGGCTGGGCTTGGTTATGTGCTCATAAGGGAGGCAAAGTTGAAGTGTGCTCAACACCAAATCAAGACAATCCCTTAATGCCGGGTGTTACTTGCGAAGCAACACCAATTTTGGGAATAGATGTTTGGGAGCATGCTTACTATTTAAATTATCAAAATAGGCGTCCAGACTATATTGAAGCATTTTTTAAGGTTATTAACTGGAACGAAGTAGAGAGACGATATGACGAAGCAAAGTAAGTGAAAGTATGACGTATTAAATCTAAATTTAAAAGACGAACAAAATGTTCGTCTTTTTTTATGTCTTGGTTAGAAAGATGCATAAATAAAAAAGGTGAACAAGAGTTCACCTTTTTTGCCCCAAATCTACCATGAACTTAACCTACTTATGTTATGGTGATGCTAATATAATGCAGTTTATTATTTTAAATTGAATTTATTAGACAAACTACTAATAAATTAGTCAATGGGAGAAAATATTGTGAGTTAGAGAGGATTCTTTTTAGTTCGGCTTTAAAATAAAAAAAGGTAAACAAGAGTTTACCTTTTTTTGCCCCAAATCTACCATGAACTTAACCTACTTATGTTATGGTGATGCTAATATAGCACCACTTTAATTAAAGCTAAGAATTATTTAGATAAACTACGATTTTATTAGATAAAGTGTTGTAGTTGTAGGAAATTGTAGGAAAAAAGCTTAATTTCAATAGGCGCGCTCCTTATTTCCTTCATAAAAATTAATGAATGCCTTATTAACAACTCTATTCCCTCCAACTGTAGGGTAGTTTCCTGTAAAATACCAGTCACCCAGGTTTTTAGGACATGCTTTATTAAGGTTGGAGATGGTTTGAAAGATAACTTTAACTTCAGAATTTATGTCTTCATCGCAAATTAGCTTGGAAATTTTATATGATATTTCTTCCGCTGTAAACTCGTTGTACAGTTCTTTAACATAGTTTTTTACATCTTCATCCTTTAAGTTTTCTTGTGCCTTACATTTTTTGTAAACCTCATTAACCTTTTCATAATTATCTGTATCCTTTAAAAGGGATAGCAATGCTCTAAATGCGATTAAGTCTTCTAATCTGGCCATATCAATTCCATAACAATCTGGATAACGAATTTGAGGCGCAGATGATACAATAATTATGCTTTGAGGCTTAAGTCTGTCCAGTATCTTTATGATACTCTTTTTTAATGTTGTTCCCCGAACAATACTGTCATCAATAATAACTAAGTTATCTTTTGGTTTAACTACTCCGTAGGTAACATCGTAAACATGAGCAACAAGATCATCACGACTACTATCCTCAGTAATAAAGGTTCTTAATTTCACATCTTTAACTGCAATCTTTTCTATTCTCGGTCTTTGTGCTAATATTTCAGTGACTTTTTCTGCAGACAAGCTTCTTTTACCTTTTAAAATAGCTTTTGTTTTTTGTTCATTAAGGTAGTCCTCCACAGTTTCTGTCATACCAAAAAAAGAAGTTTCAGCCGTATTGGGAATAAACGAAAAAACAGTATTTTTTATATCATAGTTAATAGCTTCTAAGACTTTGGGTACAATTAATTTGCCCAATTGTTTACGCTCCTTATATATTTCGGCGTCACTTCCTCTTGAAAAATAAATGCGTTCAAAGGAACATGCCTTTCGCTCTAACGGTTTAAGTATTTTTTTTATCGATGTTTCACCAGATTTTTTAGTTATTATTGCATGTCCTGGTTTGAGCTCAATAACATCCTTAAAAGATACATTGAATACGGTTTGAATAACAGGTCTTTCTGATGCCACAACAACTATTTCATCATTCTTGTAATAATATGCGGGTCTTATTCCCGAAGGATCTCTTAATACAAATGAATCTCCATGACCTAATAGCCCAGCCATTGCATAACCTCCATCCCAGTTTTTAGCTGCTTTTTGTAATATTTTAGAAACATTCAATCGATCAGCTATTAGGGGCGAGCATTCATTTTTACTGTATCCTTCCTTTTTGAGATCCTTATAAATCTTACTAACTGAATCATCAAGAAAATGACCTATTTTTTCCATTACGGTAATAGTATCAGTGTATTCCTTTGGGTGCTGGCCCAAATCCACAAGGTTTTTAAATAGTTCCTTGACATTGGTCATGTTAAAGTTACCAGCTAAAATCAAGTTTCTGTGCATCCAATTATTCTGCCTTAAAAACGGATGAACACTTTCTACGCTATTTTTTCCAAACGTACCATACCTTACATGACCCAACAACAATTCACCAATATATGGGATATTATGCTTTTGTTTTTTAACGTCATTTATGTATTCTGGATAATCAACAAACTCTCTATTTATACGTTCATTTATTTGACTAAATATATCCTGAATTGGTTGTTGTTGTATCGACCGTATTCTGCTAATGTAGCGTTGACCAGGTTGCACATCAAGCTTAATACTGGCAAATCCGGCCCCGTCCTGTCCTCGATTATGCTGTTTTTCCATCATGAGGTACATTTTATTCACACCATAAAATGCACTGCCATATTTCTCTTTATAGAATTCCAATGGTTTTAGAAGTCTAATTAGAGCAATTCCGCACTCATGTTTAATTGCATCACTCATGTTGAGTCAGTTTACTTATTTCATATAAATTAAAAACGCGCTCAGTCATGAGCGCGTTAGTTTATGCTAATTCAATTTCAAATTGAGTTAAATTTTTAAATTGTTTCAACCTTACCAGAACATCTTTTTTATTCAGGTTTATCATTCTTTCTGTTCCGAACTTCTCAACACAAAATGATGCTAATGTTGAACCATATATTATCGCATTTTTCATATTCTCAAACGAGAAGTCTTGAGTTGCTGCCAAATATCCCGAAAATCCCCCTGCAAAAGTATCACCTGCTCCTGTTGGATCAAATACTTCTTCCAAAGGCAATGCAGGAGCAAAGAACACGTTTTCCTCATGGAATAAAAACGCTCCGTGTTCTCCTTTTTTTATGACAACGTATTTAGGTCCCATTTCATGAATTTTTCTTGCAGCAACAACTAATGAATATTCACCGCTCAATTGCCTGGCCTCTTCATCATTTATTGTTATAACATCGACTTGTTTCAATACCTTCATCAAATCTTCTAGTGCATTATCCATCCAGAAATTCATTGTATCTAATATGATCAATTTTGGCTTGGAATTCATTTGCTTAATCACGCTTAATTGAACTAATGGATGCAGGTTACCAAGCATTACTACATTTGCATTTTTATACTTTTCTGGAACAACCGGATTAAAATCGGCCAAAACATTAAGCTCAGTAACCAGTGTGTCTCGTGAATTCATATCGTTATGATATAAGCCACTCCAAAAAAATGTTTTTCCTTCTTTAATAATTTCAATACCGGAAATATTCATATTCTTTTCAGACATAAGATCTAAATAGTTCTCAGGAAAATCTCCTCCTACAACAGAAATAACGGAAGAATCTACGCCAAAGTGAGATGCTGCTAACCCTATAAAAGTTGCTGCTCCTCCTAATATTTTATCGGTTTTCCCAAAGGGTGTTTCAATCGCATCAAAGGCAACAGTACCTACTATAACTAACTTATTCATAAAAGGAGGTCATAATTTTTGTGCAAACTTACGTAAAATATATTCCGAATAAAAGTATGATGATTATATGATACAAGTTATTATTTTCTTCCAAAATCTGCAGGTATTTCTCCCCAGGCTTTTGTTTCCCACTTAACTATAGTTGTGTAATACGAATTTGTTTCTAACCAAGAAACTGCTCTCTCTATTATTTCAAATAAAGGCTTATTATTTTCGGTTCTTTCCAGTTTTGTATTACAGTCTTTTTTCTTCACCCAACTTAATGCGGTTCTAGAATCTGTATATAATATCTTATCGCTCTCTATTTGTTTGAGATATGCTAATCCATGAACAATAGCTAAAAATTCACCAATGTTATTTGTTCCTTCTTCAAAAGGTCCTTGTCTAAAAAGTTCCTTTTGGGTTTTGGTATCAACACCACGATACTCAAGCTTTCCGGGATTTCCACTTGATGCTGCATCAACCGAAATTGAATTATAATTAGGGTTACCGATTTTTTTAAGTTGCAATTCGGATAGTTCACGTTTATTTTTTTTGTTCTTACCAACGTGTTCTTCGTAGTTTTCTTTAAGAGCTCTCTTTGCCGCTTCAAAAGTTAAAAATGATTTATACTGGGCACCTTTATAGTCTTTAATTTGTGATTTGCAATCATCCCAACTTTCGAAAACTCCTATATGATGGCCTTTCCAGACAGCATAGTATTTCTTCTTTTTTTTAACCATTTTCAGGAAATAAAATTGACTCGACTACTTTAGGAAAGTGTTCCATTTCTAGTTCATGAATTTTAGAAGCTATTTTTTTCGCATCGTCGGAAGGATCGACATTACATTTAGATTGAAATATGATAGCACCCTCATCATAATTTTCGTTAACGTAGTGTATTGTTATGCCTGTTTCAGTTTCTTTGTTTCTAACTACAGCTTCATGTACGTTCATTCCATACATACCTTTCCCTCCATATTTTGGTAATAAGGCTGGATGGATATTAATTATTTTATTTGGGAATGATTCTAATATATTCTCAGGGACTTTCCATAAGAAACCGGCAAGTATAATGAGATCGGGATCAGTCACTTTTAATAAGTTCAATACGTCAGAAGTCTCGAAAAATGCAGTTCGGTTAAAACTTAACGCACTTATATTTAGTCTTTTACATCTTTCTAAAACTTTGGCATGAGGATTGTTAGTCAATACCTGAATAACAGATACATTATCTCTGTTGTGAAAAAACCTAATTAAATTTTCAGCATTTGATCCACTTCCGGACGCAAAAATTACAACACGTTTCATTTACAGTAAATAATGATAATATTATTCAAACAAAAAAAAGAATAATTATTAACAATTAGAAGGCAAATAGGAATAACTTTAAAGTAATTTCATTAAATTACAGACACATTTTTATTCTAATGGTGAGTTTTAAAATAAAGTTTTTTATTTTTGCCACCTAATTAAACTTAAAATTAAAAAATTATGTCAGACATTGCATCAAGAGTTAAAGCGATTATTGTAGACAAATTAGGTGTTGATGAGAACGAAGTAGTAAGTGAAGCTAGTTTCACTAATGACTTAGGAGCCGATTCACTGGATACTGTTGAATTAATCATGGAATTTGAAAAAGAATTCGATATTCAAATACCAGACGATCAAGCTGAAAATATTGCAACAGTTGGTCAAGCAATCTCTTATATTGAAGACGCAAAATAAGTAACATTATTTCATGAATTTAAAGCGAGTAGTAGTTACCGGATTGGGAGCTCTTACGCCTATTGGCAATACCAAAAATGAATTTTGGGATGGTCTGATTAGCGGTAAAAGTGGTGCTGGTCCTATAACCTATTTTGATACTAAAAAGTTTAAAACAAAATTCGCTTGTGAACTTAAAAACTTTAACGTTACGGATTTTCTTGATAGAAAAGAGGCCCGTAAAATGGATAAGTTTACCCAGTACGCCATAGTCGCATCTAATGAGGCAATTTTTGATTCAAAACTAGATCTCGATGTAGTAAATAAGATGCGAGTTGGTGTTATTTGGGGAGCTGGAATTGGTGGATTAGAGACCTTTCAAAATGAAGTCCTTAATTATGCTGAAGGAGATGGTACACCAAGATTCAATCCCTTTTTTATTCCAAAAATGATAGCAGATATTGCTCCTGGTAATATCTCAATCAAGTATGGATTTATGGGGCCAAATTATACTACAGTTTCAGCCTGCGCGTCGTCGGCAAATGCGATGATAGATGCTCTTAATTACATTAGATTGGGACATTGTGATGTAGTGGTTACTGGAGGCAGCGAAGCGGCGGTCACTATAGCTGGAATGGGTGGTTTTAATGCTATGCACGCTCTTTCTACAAGAAATGAAAGCCCAGAAACAGCCTCGAGACCCTTTGACGCAACCAGAGATGGATTTGTATTGGGAGAAGGAGCTGGAGCTATGATTCTTGAAGAATATGAGCATGCCAAAGCTCGTGGTGCTAAGATTTATGCAGAATTTGTTGGAGGTGGGTTATCATCAGACGCTTATCACATGACAGCACCACATCCAGACGGCATTGGAGTTGTTGTAGTAATGAAAAATTGCTTAGAGAACGCTGGATTAAAACCTGAAGATGTAGACGCTATAAATACTCATGGTACCGCTACTCCTTTGGGAGATGTTGCTGAATTAAAAGCAATTTCGGAAGTATTTGGAAATCATGCTAAAAATATCAATATTAATTCAACTAAGTCTATGACAGGCCATTTATTGGGTGCTGCAGGAGCTGTTGAGGCTATTGCTTCCATTTTATCTATGGAGAATGGAATAGTTCCACCAACAATAAATCATTCTACAGTAGACGAAAATATAGATCCTGAATTAAACTTAACATTAAACAAAGCTCAAAAACGAGACGTTAAAGTTGTAATGAGTAATACATTTGGTTTTGGTGGTCACAATGCCTGTGTATTATTTAAAAAACTAGATTAAATTTTCTGAATGAGTTTCATTCGTAACATATTAAATTCCCGTTCTGATAAGGATGGGAATTTTTTTATTAATCTAAGTAAGACCCTAGGTTTTAAACCAACAAATATAGAATTCTACAAAAAAGCGTTTACTCATCGATCCATGAATAAAAGGGATAAACTTGGAAACGCTATAAACTACGAAAGATTAGAGTTCCTAGGTGATGCCATGCTTGGTGCTGTTATAGCACTGCATTTATTTAAAGAGGTGCCTAAAGGTGATGAAGGATATCTCACCAAAATGCGTTCCAAAGTGGTGAGTAGAGAACATTTAAACGAGCTTGGAAAAGAACTTAATTTAATTGATTTTATAAAAAGCAAAATATCTAAAAATAGTTTTGGAGATAATGTCCATGGAAATTTATTTGAAGCCTTAGTAGGCGCAATTTTTTTAGATAAAGGCTATAAACAATGTGAGAAGTTTATTTTTAAAACTGTAATTGTCCCACATGTGGATATTGAATTGTTAGAAGGAAAAATTATTAGCTATAAGAGTTTGTTAATAGAGTGGTGCCAAAAAGAGAAAAAGACATTCTATTATGATGTATACGAAGATTCAGGAAACGATAATCAAAAGCACTTCTCGGTAAAACTTTCAATAAACAGTAAAGTTGTGGCAAAGGCAAGAGCTACTTCAAAGAAAAAGGCTGAAGAAAAGGCATCTAAAAGAGCATATTTCGTATTCCAGAGAAAAATCGATAGAGATATTTAAATAAAATACTTAAACTTAAACCGATTTGTGATTTCAAACGTTTTCGTTTTAAAGATTAAGGATTTACTAAATAGGTATTTGTTTTAAATACTATATTTACATGAATTTTTGACGTAATGACTAAGCATAAGTTTTTATTGGACGAATTTGGAGGATGTGATTCATTTGTCTTGATAGCCATTCATAGTATATTGGAAGATTATAGGTTAGTTTATTTGTTAAATCAAAAATTAAATTTAAAACTAAGAAGAAAAGAAAAGGATTTGGACTATTCTGAAGCCAAATATTCCATTTTTGAGTGGAATGATCCAAAGGAACTTATTACCTGGAATATTATATCAAATTATTACAGTATGGAACAAGGAATAGAAAATAATGAAGGTTCTCTGTTTAGTGATCAAGCAAATATTGTAAAAACTTTTCATTTGATACCAGAACATAAGACAGCTAATTATCTTCTCAAGATAACGAATCAAACTGTATTTTTTAAGAAGAATGAGATTATAGATGAATTGTTGGATATTCCACAGATAGTTCTGGCATATGAAATTGAGACCGAAAGATTAAATTCCAAAACCAACCTAATTTTTAATTAATGGCAACAGTTAACAGAAAGAAGACGAAAATAGTAGCAACACTGGGTCCTGCAACAAGTAAAAGGGAAACACTTCTTGCGATGATGGATGAAGGTGTAAATGTGTTCAGAATAAATTTTTCTCATGCAGATTACAACGATGTAAAAGAACGCATTAAAGTTATAAGAGAATTAAACATTAAACATGAGCATAACACGGCAATATTGGCAGATTTACAAGGACCAAAGTTGCGTGTAGGAGTTATGAAAGAAGGCGTGATTGTGGGTAAAGGAGACGAGATTATATTTGCATCAGGGGAGAAGTTTGAAGGCACGAAAGAACGGGTTTATATGACGTATGAGAGATTCCCACAAGATGCAAAACCTGGTGAGAAAATTTTGTTGGATGATGGCAAATTAATTTTTGAAGTTGTTAGCACAGATAAAAAAAGCGAAGTAAAAGCAAAAGTGTTGCAAGGAGGACCATTGAAGTCTAAAAAGGGAGTTAATCTGCCTAATACCAATATCTCACAACCAGCCCTAACAGAAAAGGATATAGAAGATGCTATTTTTGCAATTAAACAGGAAGTCGATTGGATTGCTTTATCTTTTGTTCGCCATTCAGAAGATTTGATGGAATTGCAGGAACTAATCAAGAAGCACAGTAAGTATAAGATTCCTATTATTGCTAAAATTGAAAAACCAGAAGCTGTTAATAATATTGATAAGATAGTATCTTATTGTGATGGTTTAATGGTAGCAAGAGGCGATCTGGGGGTTGAAATTCCGGCTGAAGAAGTGCCATTAATTCAAAAACAGCTGGTGCTAAGAGCAAAACGTGCTCGTATTCCTGTGATTATTGCTACCCAAATGATGGAATCTATGATCGATAGTCTAACCCCAACAAGGGCTGAGGTTAACGATGTTGCGAATTCTGTTATGGATGGTGCAGATGCGGTAATGTTATCCGGTGAAACATCTGTTGGAAGTTATCCTGTGCAAGTTATTGAGAGAATGTCGAGTATTATTAAAAAGGTTGAAAACTCATCTTTAATCCAAGTGCCACAATTACCACCTCACATCCGTACAAACAGATATATTACAAAATCCGTTTGCTACCATGCAGCTCTGATGGCTAATGAGATTAAGGCTAAAGCCATTTCAACATTAACCAACAGTGGATATACAGCATTTCAAATTTCGGCTTGGCGACCTGATGCGCATATATTGGTTTTTTCTTCCAATCGGAGAATTTTAACACAGCTTAACTTGCTTTGGGGTGTTAAAGCTTTTTATTACGACAAGTTTGTAAGTACAGATGAAACGATTGAAGATGTAAATGCCTTAGCCTGTAAAAAAGGATATTTAGAAGTTGGGGATATGCTGGTAAGTCTGGCTGCTATGCCCATTCAAGACAAAGGGATGGTTAACACCATACGTATTACTGAAATTACAACTTGTAGTTTTTAAGGATATATTCTACTTTCTGTAAATAAAAGATAGAATGGATCCTCGCTATTAATAATAAGATCGATTTACGAAGTGCAATTTTAAATGTTTAAACAGGTATAGCTAATGTCATTGTTAATATTTCCATGTCTTAGAACGTATCTTTATTAGTCTTGTAATGAGGATAAAAAATAGCCCGGGAACCCCAATCCAAATCAGTTCGCTTAGGATTACTCGTTTACCTTCCTTACCAAAAAAAACATCGTTCCCAATTGGTGATACATGAATAGGTCTCCAAGGAAAAAAATATCTTGTATTTTCGAATGGGGAGAAAAAAGCAACTCCATAACCTCCACTGGTCATAGCATCTAGAAAGCTATGAGATGCTGTACAAATAAAGAAGTATGAGACGAGAAACATTCTGTGTCTAGTAGAGAACCCCTTACGATAAAATGTCGCAACTACAAGAACCCCAATTATTAGAGCAAATAAAAAAGAGTGGGAGAATCCTCGGTGACCCCAAAAGCTATTGTAAGCTATTCCAAACTTAAAAGTTATTACGTCTGCATCTGGTAGAATTGAACAGGCCATTCCAAGAATAAAGAATTTCCAATTTGTCAGTTTTTTATTAAATCCTGATCCTACTGCAAGAGCTGAAAATGCATGTCCGAAAATTGAGGCCATAAATTTTCTTAAAAAATTAAATATAATTTTGTTCTATGATTGCATTCCTTGTTAAAAAAGGTGATTACCTGTTTGATACAAGAAAGCAAATAAGATAGTTGTTTTTTATAGAATATCAAACAGTTAGAAGTCAAACTTTAACTGGACAGTAACGGTATTCTGATCTTGTTTTTTAGTTGCTTTTTCTGTATTTAGATTGGATATGGAAATTCCTAATAACCTTACGGAATTGCTCAATCTTTCCTGGAACAAGAGATTTTTTGACGTATCTAAGATCACAGTTTTATTACTTATATAATGGGAAAGAGTCTTGCTTCTGGTTTGTAAAGTAAAATCACTATACTTAATTTTTAAAGTGACCGTTTTTCCTGCAACATTACTTTTCTTAAGTCGCCGCGATACTTCCTCAGCAATATGATCAAGTTTTTCCATCAGAAAAATCTCAGAGGATAAATTTTCACTAAAGGTTCTTTCTGCGGCTAGTGATTTTCGTATTCTGTTTGGTTTTACTTCACTGTTGTGCAATCCTCGAACAATATGATAGTAATAACGTCCTGATTTACCAAAGTGGGTATCCAAATACTCTAAAGAATGTTTTTTTAGGTCTTTTCCAGAAAATATCCCCAGTTGATACATTTTTTCGGCAGTTACTTTGCCAATTCCATGGAATTTTCTAATGTCCAGTTCCTCCAGAAACCTTAAAACATCTTCAGGATTAACCGTTTTTTGTCCATTAGGTTTATTATAGTCGCTGGCTATTTTAGCCACAAACTTATTAACGGAAATGCCTGCAGAAGCAGTTAGAGAAATTTCATTATAAATACGTGACCTAATTTCTTTAGCAATAAGAGTGGCGCTTGGATTTCCCTTTTTATTTTGAGTGACATCCAAATAGGCTTCATCTAAAGAAAGTGGCTCTACCAAATCTGTATAATCAAAAAAAATTGTTCTTATTTGTTTGGAGACCTCACCATAACGTTTAAATCTGGGTCGTACAAATATTAGTTCCGGACAAAGTTTTTTAGCCAGAATGCCAGTCATGGCGCTTCTAACACCAAATTTTCTAGCTTCATAACTCGCAGCACTGACTACTCCTCGTTTTTCACTACCACCAACAGCAATTGGTTTGCCTTTTAATTCCCGATTGTCTAGTTGTTCTACAGAGGCATAAAAAGCATCCATATCCACATGAATAATTTTTCTAATGGGTAAATCTACTGGCATACCGTAAATTTATTATTTCTTTGATTATTGATATAATAAAGAATAAACAAAAACCAAATAAAAAAAGCGATACCTAATTTCTGGTATCGCTTTAGTTTGATCAATTATTAATTTATTTACTCTATGATTACTTTCTTTTCGATAGTATGGTTGTCATTATTCGTTAAACTAACAATATAAAAACCAGAACTAAGGGTTGAAACATCTATTCCATTATTTAAACTTTCACTGCTTAAATTACCATAAGTCCTTATGTTTTGCCCAAGCATGTTTATAATGTTTAGTTTGTTATCCTGAGTTGTCAATCCTTTAACATATAATTTATGCTCATTATTATTCACAAATATTAACGCTTCATCACTATTAAAGTCTTCTGTATCCAACGTTGTAGCATTAAAAATTATATCAAACCGATCAAAATCCTCACCATTAACATCGCTTGTGAAATTATAAGCTCCAGTTCTTAGATCAAATTCAGTATTAGTCAAATGATCCTTAATTAGAATTGATTGCTCGTCAGGAATATTTTCAATTTCAAGTATTTCAAGCGAATAGTTGTATGTTCCAGTACTGTTAAATACTAAATTTATCACTTTATCAACCGAAATTGGAGAATAAGTCTGTATTACCATTTTCTCCTCGTTTAAATAACTGTTCATGTCATCATCTTGTGGGTCGATTGTTCTGGAATCAAATCCATAATCATAACCATCTGTAGCATTGTCGCTAAAGGCTAAAACAAAATTCCTTTTATTCCCATTAGAGACTGTTAATTCTAATCGAACTAACCCCATAGAATTATCTTCATTACTTGAACTCTGATTTTCAACACCAGAATTCCTAAAGAAAATTGGACCATCGACTTCTGCCTCTTTTTTAAAAACGCGTTGACCATTATTAAATTCAATATTTCCTAAATCTGTTATAACTTCTACAAAGAACCCTTGTCCTACTGGAATAAATTGTGAAGGTGTTTTCGCTAATGGATCGGGTCCTGAAGCAGGGTCATTCCACTGGTAAGCAGGCACTTCACTGCTTAAATTGATTGTTCCGTAACCCCCTTCGTAATCTGCTAAATAGTGACTAGCGCCAGACCATTGTTCCCACAAATATATAGTTCCAGTTGTAGGACCATCAGAATCGCCATCACCAATTACAGGGATATTATCTTGAATAAACTTTTTTGCATCTAGAGCTGAAGGATATGGATTACCAATAAGTGTTGTAGTTAGTGTTAAATCATCTTCACTACTTTCATTATCAGAATCTCCATCAATATCATCAGCAAGCACCATTATCACTCCATTATTTGGTTTGCCTACAAACGTATATTGGTATTCATCATCAGGGTTAGAAGCAGAACTAATTCCCTTTTGGGTATATCCAACACCAGGGAGGATATCAGACAATTCTGTTATTTGTTCCCAATCGTAATATGATTGGCCATTTTGGAAAGTATATAACCACCTTCTGCTAATTTGTCCTTCTGCTTCAAATGCATCGGTAAAAGAAAAACCACTTACTCCATCGCTATCCTTAATGTTTTGCAGTTTATAATTAGGCTCTGCTCCAATACCGGCAACTGGAGAACTCCAGTAATTATACCAGTAGTAATTTAAATTACCTTCTTGTCTGCGTAATAATTTACCTGTTGGACCAGTAACTAGTTCACTATTTACTGTTTGTAATAATTGAGAATCACCAGCAAGATCTAAAGAACCATTAAGCTCTAAATACCATCCGTTGCTCACTTCCTGGTCATCAGTAATCGTAATGGACTTGTCATTGTCTATGATTAAGCCAAAAGATTTGATACTAGAGTCGTAGTTAACATTGTGTTTTATATTGTAAATTGCCCAATCTTTAACGGTTGAAGGATCTTGTATATCCCAAACATCACCATTTAACCATATATCTGTATTTCCCCAGTACCCATCTTGCTTTGTTTCATAAGGGATTGGTGAGGTTTGCTCCTGAATTGAATTAATGTTATACAATATAGCATCTCTATTATAGCTTGAAGAATCAAAAGTTTTACCACCCGTAATAACATTCATATCATAATAGGCCTGAAGATTTGACCACGGAATGGTTGTTGCTAAAGTAAAGTCTTTGATGTCCAATGGTGCAATAACTCCTTTAACAACATTAGCAGTAGTATTTTCTTCAATTTCCTGGAACACCATTTGTTGAATTTGGCTATCAGTTAAAGCATCGTCAAATACACGGACTTCATCAATCGATCCCTTAAAATATTCTGAGTTTGTTAATGAATTTTTACCAATCGTAAATTTGTCACCATTTGAACTTAACAAACCAGAAATCGATTCGTTTGATTCTCTTGCACCATTAATATATATTACTAGTCCGTTTGATTGATCGTAAACCGCAGCTATATGAATCCATTTATTCAAATCTAAGGCAGTCGGTAGAGAATATGAATTCTCATTAACTCTAACAGTTAATTCGAGATCATCGTTAATGATCATGTTAAAATTATCCTGTCCAACAACAAATCTATCTTCATCAAAAGCGGGGTCAGACAACTTGATCCATGCCATTAAGGTAGCACTAGTTTTACCGTCTAAAATTTGTGCACTGTCTAAATAATCGTCAATACCATCAAAATCTATTGTCGCGGAACCAAAAGTAGATGCATCTCGATAGTCTACATCACCAAAAGGCTCTAATAAGTCACCATCGGTATCTGGTAAATCAGATGATGGATTCTCAATTTCATCATTAACGTCAAGTGGGTCATTTAATTCTGTCCCTTCAAATTCATCATCTAAACCATCTCCATCTGTATCTGTACCTAAGTTCTCAACTGAGTAACTAATTCCATTTTCATCTACATCGGGGATTCCGTCATTATCAGAATCTGGATCTAAGAAATCAAATATTCCATCGGCGTCGGTATCTACAGTAATTAGTCCTGAACCATATGCGGTGTCAATTCCTGTTTCAAAGTTCATATCTAAAGGATCAATATCCAGAGGGTCAAAATTTGGCAAAATATATCCCAATGTAGATTGTGCTTCTACGTTATCCGGAATACCATCATCGTCAGAATCTATATCTAACCGATCAATTATTCCATCACCATCAGTATCTACTCCCATTGTTATGGTTAATGAAGGTGCTTTATAACTAAAAATATCACATTGATTAAACGACATGGAGTATAAACGTTGAGCAGTAATACCTGGATCATCTTTCTTCAACTGCATTCTAATATCAAAATAATCATTTGTAGAAATCTCATCAGTTGCATCCAGACTGAACTGAAAGTAAGATCTTAAAATTGGTTCAGTTGAGAATCCATTATAAGTAACTTCTCCGGCCGTAATGCCTGCGCCATCAGGATAATTATCCTGCGTTAATGAAGTAGGATTATCTACTCCATAAGCTGACGGATTATAATATCTAACTGATTCTTGATAAGTTGTTGTTCCATCACAGTCCCAAGTTGTTCCACCTATACTAAACAAAGATTGTGTAGGTACTGATTCGCCAGTATCCACCAAAGTAAATCGAAATGTTATACCTGAATTAATTCCACTTTCAAAATTAATTGTAGTTTCAAGAGAAGAAGCAACATTTCCCCCATCAGCTGGATCATCGTTATCAAGATCTTCCAAAGAGGCATTAGTAATTTCCATAATTTCCACTAGTACGTCATAACCTTCAGAAGCATTTGTAAATCTGTAGACTGCTCCAACTTCACCTGGGCCTCCGGTGCTGCTTGGGTCTAGAGCTTGATCTGAACCTCCATCAGTTCCACTTAAAAATTCCAACACAGGTACCTGACAATTGAATTCATCAGTTCCTAAACCTTCTACCGTATCAAGAATACCATCGTTGTCGTCATCCTGATCTACAAGATCTATAACAAAATCCCCATCTGTATCAGGAAAGTCACATGCAACGCCACTGTTTACATCAAATTCTAGACTTCCTGTATCCGATTGACCGGACGTTGGTCCGGATGATTCAAGGACAGCGGTCTCAAAGTCCGAGACAAAGACTTGTACATTGCCATCCCAACCATCGCTATTAGCATCATAAGCTATAATATGATACTTGGCAGGCAGCAATCCAGTTTCATCATCTTCAATCAAACAACCCAGATCATAGGTTGCTGTAAACACTTCTGCACCTGAAGATGTTATGGTATATAAATTATTATTTGCTTGATCATAAATCTCAACAGAGTTTTGCGAGGCATCGGAGAACCAATTAACGGTTATTTTTACTCGGTTAGTTTGAGCAAAAACAAAACTACTTGACACTAAAGCCAATAGCATCAAGAGTATTTGAGGGTAGTTTTTTTTCATAGTACCAGGACATTTATTGGAAAAAAAAACAGACTGTAAATCTGCTAATTTTCTTTGTTATTAAATCATTTTTATAATTAATAGCAATCCTAAAATACTTTAAAACCAATAGTTTAATTAATTTATTCGATTAATTATGAGCTATTTTCGTTGAAATACTCCAAAGATATTTATGTAGCCGTTAAAGATGGAAATGTACAAGAATTTTGGAATTATAGTTAATTTCGAAATGAGCTGTTTAAATATCGAAAAATTCAGTTACTCATGAAACGAATATTCCCTTTCAACTTTGCAGACCCTAACGTGAAATTGGCTATACCATTTTTCCTTTCCATTTTTTTGCGCAATCTTATGCTCAGCGTTCTGCTTCCAATTTTTAATGGCTTCTAAACTTTCCCAGTAACTTACTGTAATCCCAATTTCATTTCTGGCACTTTCAATACCTAAAAACCCAGGTTGTTTTTTGGCCAAAAGCTCCATCTGTAATGATGTTTCATTGTAGCCATCTTCCAAAGATGTTCTTTTAGAAGTAAATATGACAGCGTAATAATAGTTTTTGCCTTTATTTTTATTCATTGTAGATTTTTATAATTAGGTCCCCTTTATCAGTCATACTTGCGCGATACATTCCAGCCGTATTGAATTCCATGGCAATATTGCCATCCTTGTCGATTGCTATAACACCACCATCGCCTCCCAATTCTGGAACCTTTTTCTGAATTACTTCCTTGGCAGCCTCATTTAAACTAAGACCTTTATATCCCATTAAGGCGGAAATATCATGGGCCACCATAGCTCTGATAAAATATTCTCCCCAACCAGTACTCGAAACTGCACAAGTTTTATTATTTGCATAAGTTCCTGCTCCAATAATAGGAGCATCACCAATACGTCCCCAGCGTTTATTGGTCATACCTCCTGTAGATGTACCGGCAGCGAGATTGCCATACTTATCCAGAGCAACACAGCCAACAGTTCCAAATTTATAATCTTTGATGTCTTTTTGGTAATAGACTGATTTCCTATCTTTTTTGACTTTACTTTCTTCAAATTCCATCGCACGATTAAGTGATTTCATTCTGTTTTCTGTGTAAAAATAAGATGGATCAACTAATTCTAATTTTTTCTCCTTCGCAAATTCTTCTGCCCCTTCACTGGATAACATTACATGAGGTGAATTTTCCATAATCATTCTAGCTAAACTAATTGGGTTTTTCACCGTTCTGGTGCCTGCAGAGGCTCCAGCATTTAAAGTAGCGCCATCCATAATTGAAGCATCTAACTCGTTGGTTTTTGCATTGGTGAAGACTGCACCTTTACCAGCATTGAACAACGGAGAGTCTTCTAGTACATGAATGGTTTTTTCTACAGCATCCAGGCTGGTCCCACCTTTCATTAAAATAGTATGTCCAACACGAATAGCTTCTTCTAATTTAGCTTTATATGCCGCTTCTTTTTCAGAAGACATGTTCTTTTTTAAAATTGTACCAGCACCTCCATGAATTACAATTGCAAACTCAGCTTGTTTATCTCCGAATGTATCTGGTATTTTAGTTTTACCTTCTTCACAGCCAGCAGCCAAAAAGATGGATAAAATAAACAACAGCTTTTTCATAATTTTCGACTAATTAATTTACTATAAAAATAGGATTTTTAAAATTTAAACGGATTATAAAATTAAATCATCTATGTTTTATTTGCAGCCTTTTTTATCAATAAAACAGTATCTTTGCATATGATTTAATAATTCGTAATAATCAATAAAATATGCAAGCAGTTGTTAGGGATTTCGGAATTGAAAAAGCTCTTAGTCAATTAGGTGTTAAAGATCTAAATGAAGGTACTTCAACCGGATCTAAATGGTTTTCTAATGGAATATTAATTAAAAGTTATTCACCTGTTGATGGTCAGTTAATAGGTTCGGTTAAATCCACTACTATAGAGGATTACGAAAAAGTCTTGAATGCTGCTACAGATGCGTTTAAATCCTGGAGAACTATTCCAGCTCCTCAACGAGGGGAAATTGTACGACAATTTGGAGATAGATTAAGAGAGAAAAAAAATGCTTTAGGCAAATTGGTTTCATATGAAATGGGTAAGAGCTTGCAGGAGGGATTAGGTGAGGTCCAGGAAATGATAGACATCTGCGATTTCGCAGTTGGTTTGTCACGTCAACTTCATGGTTTGACCATGCATAGTGAACGTCCGGGCCATAGGATGTACGAACAATACCATCCGCTTGGAGTAGTTGGAATTATTTCAGCTTTTAATTTTCCAGTCGCTGTGTGGTCCTGGAATACTGCACTTGCATGGATATGTGGTGATGTTTGTGTTTGGAAACCCAGTGAAAAAGCACCTTTATGTGGAATAGCTTGTCAAAATATTGCTGCAGAAGTTTTTGAAGCAAATAATTTACCCGAGGGAATTTCTTGTCTTATTAATGGAGATTATAAGGTTGGGGAATTCATGACAAAAGATACAAGAATTCCATTAATTTCTGCAACGGGCTCAACCAGAATGGGTAAAATTGTGGCTCAAGAGGTTGCCGGAAGACTTGGTAAATCTCTTTTGGAATTGGGGGGTAATAATGCAATAATTGTGACTCCTGATGCAGATATTAAAATGACGGTTATTGGAGCGGTATTTGGAGCCGTTGGGACTGCTGGACAGCGCTGTACTTCAACTCGTCGTTTAATCATACATGAAAGTATTTACGATAAAGTCAAGGAAGCTGTAACCGATGCTTACAAACAATTACGTATAGGGAATCCTTTAGATGAAAACAACCATGTAGGACCATTGATAGATAAAGATGCAGTAAAGATGTATGAAGCAGCATTAAATCAAGTTGTTGAAGAAGGAGGAAATATTGTTGTAGAAGGCGGTTTAATTTCAGGAGAAGGTTATGAAAGTGGATGTTACGTGAAACCTGCAATTGCTGAAGCTAAACCTCATTTTAAAATTGTACAACATGAGACATTTGCACCTATATTGTACTTATTAAAATACTCAGGAGATGTACAAAATGCTATTGATATTCAAAACAAAGTTGCTCAAGGATTATCATCGGCTATTATGACTAATAATTTGCGAGAAGCCGAAAAATTCTTGTCGGTTGCTGGTTCAGATTGTGGAATCGCAAATGTGAATATTGGAACATCAGGTGCAGAAATTGGTGGTGCTTTTGGTGGTGAAAAGGAAACTGGCGGAGGACGGGAATCTGGAAGTGATGCCTGGAAAATTTACATGAGACGTCAAACAAACACTATAAACTATACAACTGAGCTACCATTAGCACAAGGCATCAAGTTTGATCTCTAATTATGAACTAATTTATAAAAAGGCGGTTATAGTAATTACCGCCTTTTCATTTTACAATAATTTTTGCACATCTAACTCTATTAGTTCACTACTAATTGGCGTAACAGAGGTTGATTTATACTTAACAATCATTAAGAAAGTTCTAACATGATCTTCAATATAGCCGAGTTCTTCAGTAACGAGATTAGGAGATTCCCATTGATCACCAATATTATCTGTAAAAGAATACCTTTCTACACCATATAGAGTAATGAATCTCCAGGTTTCATCCGCTGGAATGATATATGTCTCAGTGATTGTTTTTGTAGTAAATTCAGAAAATTCTATCTGATTTGTTGTTTCACTTGAGAAGGTTTGATTAATACTCGCCGAAACTGGACCATATGAAACTTCTGCACCAAGCTGCAGCGTTTCCGATATTGTCGAAATTTGAGTATCAATAACACCGGTTTTGGTTTCGGTTGTAATTTCTCGAGTACCTTCACCAGATCGAATAACATCTGTACCGTACTCATAAATCCAATCTCTATGCATGCTCATATGTAAGTCAGGATGACCACTTAGGACTTGATTTAACTTTGTTCTCAACGTTGTAATCTCACCAGGGGTCGCAATTACCGTTTCATATTCAAATTCAGAACTATTCCAATCACCTTCTTCCATGAGCAGAAAGCGCCTAGATAAATCCCAGCCAAAATCATTAGTATTATATGTAAAATCTTCATCACCGCATAGCCAAGATAAATCAAAATATAAATGCTGAGATGGAAGTTCAGTATTCCATAACTCACCATCTGCACTCCAGTTTCGAGTGTCATCATCACAAAGTACTTGGTTGTAATTTACATTTCCATGCCAATTCTTGCCCAAGTATTGCAACAATAAAGGGCTAAATTCACCGACATGTTTTGCAGTTAAGGTTAATACTGGATCACCAATTGTTGGAGTATCGTTAAAATCAGGAGCAGTTAAAGAGGGATAATCTCCTTCTGGCCAGGTATGACCAGGGGAGAAGGCATCAGATTCATCATTAGCGGCATCTTTAGAACAACCAATAAACAAAAGCAATAACAAAGCAAGCAAAGTAATTGAAGCATTAATTACTCGCACATTCGTTTTAATTTTCATAATAATATATTTTAATTACTAAACAGTTACAACTGCTATGTAAAGGTGAAGAGGAGATATGAAAATTAAAGCAACTTGACTATTTGAGCTTGATTGCTAGCTAAAAAGATACGAAAAAAGCAAATTAAATCCTATAAACAAGTATCAATAATAAAATTTAAAAAAAAGGCCTTGCTTCAGTGCCGGAACTTTGTCGGGAGAAGCAAGGCGTATATAAATTTGATTAATAGCAACACTAATTTCTTAATAAATTAGTTATCAGCCACTAAAAAATCTATAACTGGTAAATAAAACTGTATAAATGGTAAGTTTATACAATTATGTCTTGACTTTTTTTTACTTAGCTGTATTTTACTTTTCTTAATATTCTGATAGACTCTTTATAAAGCTGAAATAACTCCTCACTGTATTTCTTTAAATAAGGTTTAGCTTCGTTAAGTTTGTCTATAGCATCATGAAAAAGATTTAAGTAACATATTAAATACGTTGCAGGTAGGTTGTTTAGATCTCGCTTTTCGATTTTATTTAAAGAAAGTCCTTTTTTTAGCTTTTCTAAGATAGCATTATTCGCATTGTAAATATGATGTAATACTTTTTTATCAAATTCGGGTGGTTCGAAAAGTAGCTTTGTTTCTATATTATAATTTGCATTATCATCAAACAGAATTTTAGTTTCTTCCAGCTTATAGTATTTATAATTATTTTGAAGGCCTAAATTGACATATTCAACAATTTTAAAATGATCATTATCATAAGTAATAGATACTTCATCAAGGGTAGAAAAGAATAACCGGACTTGCTCATTTATAAGCTCAATATCTACTCTGGAATAGAACTCCCCATCTTCTACAACCTTTTTCTGGCCAGACCAGCACAACACAAAATACTCTTTAAAAACTTTGTATTGTGGGTTGAAATCCTGTCGCTTATTCATAAAATGAAAGACTCCATCTAAGGTATATTCTATATTATTTTGTGCGTGGTTTTCAATGGCTGAAACAATTTCTGAATTAACGTCCTTTATCTCTATGTCAAAGACTTTTGGCATACTCATACTGCCATCACGAAGAAATACCGATCCACCATAATATTTCCAGATGTTTTTACGTAGTGAAGTTATTTCTTCTTTGGACCTTATTGTAACCAGGCCAACCACCTTGTCATCTGGTAAATGCGGGAAAGGAATATTTTCATATTGTACAACAGGTGGATTACTTAAATAGGCATTTATCAAATTTTGAATTTTACTGTCATCAAAAAAATCGACACCCAAGATATTATTGTCTTCATCTTCGACACCAATTACGATATAAGAGTTATTCTTTGGATTACTGTTGGAAAGTGCACAAATGTGTTTTAAAAATTTTGCTTTTCCTTCTTTCTGACTGATGTCTATTTTTCGCTTTTTATCGTAGAAGCTATTCTCATCGTTATGAGCAAGTAGGTTTTTTATGAGCAGACGTTTATTGATCATTTAAAATTCCTTCTTCACAATTGTGCTACTAGCTTGAGCTGTAGGAAATACCAACAGATCGGCAATATTTACATGAGGTGGTCTAGATACTGTAAAATATATAATCTCCGCAATGTCTTCGGCCTGCAATGCCTTAAAACCTTTATAAACATTATCTGCTTTGGGACCTCCTTTAAATCTAACTTTAGAAAATTCTGTTTCCACTAATCCCGGATTAATTGCAGAGACTTTAATTCCAAACTTATTTAAATCTATCCGCATACCTTCTGTAATCGCCAAAACTGCATGTTTACTTGCGCAATAAACATTTCCATTGGGATATACTTCCTTCCCTGCGGAAGAACCAATATTTACAATATGTCCGAATTGGTTTTCAGTCATTCCAGGAATTACTGCTTTACTAACATATAAAAGTCCTTTTACATTAATGTCCATCATGGCATCCCAATCATCTAAACTACCTTGTTCAATTGGATCTAATCCATGAGCATTTCCCGCATTATTTATCAAAATATCAATTTGTTTAAATCCCTTAGGAATAGAACTGATCGCTTTTTTAACTTCCATTTTGTCTCTTACATCAAAATTTAATGTTACCACATCCGTTAATTTTTCCAGTGCATGTTCCACAATATCCAATCGCTCTTGCCTTCGACCACATAGTATTAAATTAATTCCATGTTTTGCGAATTCATGTGCTGTTGCTCTCCCAATTCCACTGGTTGCTCCAGTTATTAATGCTGTTTTTTTCATAATAAATTAAGGTACCTTATGTCCTTGACTTGCCGCTAAAATTAAAAACCAATCTTCAAGGGCCAGATTTATTCTGGTTGCTTTGATTGCGTCTTTAATCCGATTCTTATTAGTTGTCCCTATTACTGGATGGATTCTGGATGGATGCCTTAGAATCCAGGACAATAATAATTGGTCTTCAGTAGCGTCATATTTATCTAAGAGGTCACCAAGTTGCTTGTGGATTCTTCTGGTTTGCTCGGTATCTTCTCGAAACACATAACCTAAAGGCGACCAAGCCATAGGGGTTATTGTATTCATTAACATTTGATCTAAGACACCATTGTGCATAGCAGAATGCTCTGTTAAAGAAAATTCTATTTGATTGACAGAAATGGGTGTATATTTTGAAATCAAATCAAGTTGAGAAGATGTAAAGTTAGAAACTCCAAACGCTTTAATTTTACCTTGCTTTTTTAATTGATCTATTGCTTCTCCAATTTCTTCAGGGTGCATTAGAGGACTCGGTCTGTGAAGAAGAAATAGATCTAAAAAGTCTGTTCGAAGGTTTTTAAGAGACTCTTCCGCGGACCAAATAATATAGTCTTTACTGTAGTTGTAGTGCTTAACCTTATTATTCCTTTTTTCAGCCAGATATTGAATTCCACATTTTGAAATAAGCTCGATGTCTTCACGTTTAATGCCGCTTTCTGAGAAGGCATTTCCAAATTCTTCCTCCGTTGTGTATCCACCGTAAATGTCAGCATGATCAAAAGTAGTGACTTGATTCTCGACGCAATGATTCATTATAGAAATCATCTCTGCTTTGTTAAGAGATTTTCCAAAATTTCCCCAAGACATAACTCCAGATATTATTCTTGAATATTTCAAAAGCTTAAGTTATATATGTTTTAATGCAATTAAACGATAAAAATAATTAAAACTCATTGAATTTTGTATTATTGTTAGTTTAATATTCGGATTATAAAAATCTAACCAAAGTAACACTACCGTATATACTCTTATAACTATAAAATTTTTATTTTATGAATAACTTCAAGTTTTTTAAAGTATTAACTCTAGCGATTAGCACTTTATTTTTTTTAGGTTGTACAGATAATGATACAAATACGTCAGGTCCTGGAACAGCAAATATTTCTGTAAAACTTATGGATGAACCGGGAGATTATGACAATGTGTTTGTTGAGGTAGTAGATGTAATGGTAAAATATGAAAGTGACGATACAGAAAATGGTTGGATTAGTCTTGAAGCAATTAATACTGGTACTTATGATTTACTAGAACTTACTGGTGGAGTCGATGTTTTGTTAGCAGATGATTACGAAATTCCGGCAGGAGAATTAAAGCAATTAAGAGTAATTCTAGGAGAGAATAATACGATAGTTGTAGATGGAGAAACTTTTGAATTAAAAACACCAAGTGCCCAACAATCAGGTTTAAAGATACATGTGAGTCAAATGCTGGAACCGAATATCAGTTATACTTTTTTATTGGATTTAGATGTTGATGAATCCATTATTATGGCCGGAAATTCAGGAAATATCATTTTAAAACCTGTGATTAGAGCAACTGTGGAGGCTTTTACCGGATCTATTAGCGGTAATGTTTCTCCAATTGAGGTATTATCTGAAATTTCTGCTACGAACGGTATAGATACAATATCTTCTTTCACGGACGAAAATGGTAATTTTCTTTTAGTTGGATTAGAGGAAGGAACTTATACTGTTACAATAACTCCTGACCTTGCATCCGGATTGACATCTCAAACTTTAGAGAATGTTGAGGTTATTGTTGGAGAAATAACAGAATTAGGAGCGATCATTTTAGAGTAGAGCAGAAATAAAAATAATAATTTAATAAAGAGCAGTACAACTTGTCCTGCTCTTTATTTTTTAACCAATTATTAACAGCATTAATAGAAATAATTTAACAATTTGCAAGGCTAAAATAACGAAGACTGTATACTATTACTTAAAACTTAAAATAAGATGGAAGAAACAAGTGCAATTGACATTAAATCGATAAACGAAAAAATTGAAAAGGAAAGTGCTTTTGTTGATTTACTTACTTTGGAAATGAATAAAGTTATTGTTGGTCAAAAACATATGATCGAACGTCTTTTGATAGGGTTACTAGGTCAAGGACATATTTTACTTGAGGGTGTTCCCGGTCTTGCAAAAACTTTGGCAATAAGTAGTTTATCTCAAGCAATTGATGCCAGTTTTAGCAGAATTCAATTCACACCGGATTTATTGCCTGCAGATGTTGTAGGGACTTTAATTTATAATGTTAGAGAGAATGATTTCTCAATTAAGAAAGGACCTATTTTTGCAAATTTTATATTAGCTGATGAGATAAATAGAGCTCCCGCAAAAGTACAGTCAGCTCTACTAGAGGCAATGCAGGAAAAGCAGGTAACTATTGGTGACGAGACTTATATACTTGAAAAGCCATTCCTTGTAATGGCAACTCAGAATCCTGTGGAGCAAGAAGGAACCTACCCCTTACCTGAAGCTCAAGTAGACAGGTTTATGCTTAAAACAGTCATTGATTATCCAAAAATGGATGAGGAGCAATTAATTGTTCGGGCTAATTTAAAAGAAAGCTTTGAACAAATTAATCCTGTAGTCTCCATTAAACAGATATTAAAAGCCCAAAGTGCCGTTAGAGAGGTTTATATGGACGAAAAAATTGAGAAATACATCTTGGATATTGTGTTTGCAACTCGTTATCCTGAAAAATACAAATTACCCGATTTGAAACCTTTAATCTCATTTGGAGCTTCTCCAAGAGGTAGCATCAACTTAGCAAATGCTGCTAAGTGTTATGCATTTATCAAGAGGAGAGGCTATGTTATTCCGGAAGATGTGAGGGCTGTGGTGCATGATGTGCTACGTCACAGAATTGGAATAACATATGAAGCTGAAGCTGAAAATGTGACCTCAGAAGACATTATAAACACAATCGTTAATGAAATAGAAGTGCCATAGCAGATAGATATCACCAAGATTAAAAAAATATTTTAATACTGCAGACTGATACCATGGACACTAAAGAATTACTTAAGAAAGTACGTAAGATCGAGATCAAGACAAGGCGCTTGTCCGATCATATTTTTGGAGGTGAATATCATTCGACATTCAAAGGGAGGGGAATGACTTTTAGTGAAGTAAGGCAATATCAGTACGGCGATGATGTGAGAAGTATAGATTGGAATGTAACAGCAAGATATAATGAACCCCATGTAAAAGTTTTTGAGGAAGAGCGAGAATTGACCATGATGTTATTGGTCGATTTTTCCGGAAGTAAGCTTTTTGGAACAATGAAGCAATTTAAAATTGAAGTTGTTACAGAAATTGCTGCAACACTGGCATTTTCTGCTACACAGAATAATGATAAAATAGGATTGATATTATTTTCTGATGAAGTTGAACTCTATATTCCACCCAAAAAAGGGCGTTTTCATGTCTTAAGAATTATAAGGGAATTAATTGAATTTGAACCCAAAAGTAAACTCACCAATGTAGCAGAAGCATTAAAATTTCTGTCGAATGTAATGAAGAAAACAGCGATTGTATTTGTGCTTTCAGATTTTATTGCAGACGACTATCAGCATACACTAAAAATAGCTTCTGGAAAGCATGATGTTACTGGTATACGAGTTTATGATAAACGCGAGGAAGAAATACCAAACCTGGGAATGGTCGAGATGCAGGACGAAGAAACTGGTGAAATGATGTTAGTCAATACATCTTCAAAAACAGTAAGGGAAAACTACACAAGATACTATCGTGAAAGAGTTGAATACTTTAGAGACAGTTTTGCCAAATCTGGGGCTGGAGTTATTAATTGCAGAGTTGACGAGAGTTATGTTAAAAAATTGTTGGGTTACTTTAAGCAAAGAGGATAATAGATAATCTATGACTGGAGGATTTAGAAATATGAAGATTATAGAGTTGAGTTTGGAAAAACTTTTCTTGTTGTTTGCATTGTTTCTTGGCTCTCATTTAATAAATGCTCAAGTTACTTCATCGATTGATATAGACTCCATTAAGATTGGAGAACAGATAATGTATAAAATTGAAGTAGAAGCAGATACCACAGATTTTATAGCCTTCCCACAAGGACAAACGTTTCTTCCATTAGAAGTTGTTGAATCTTTTAAAGTAGACACAACAATTAACGAAAGAAGAATGAATCTGATCAAAAAATATAGTTTAACACAATTTGATTCCGGGTCGTTTACAATTCCCAGACAAAAGATTGCGGTGGCTAACAAGTTTTTCTTTACAGATTCCTTAAAAGTAGAAGTAAGAAATGTAGAAATAGATACTACAAAACAAGGATTGTTTGATATAAAACCTTTAACTGCAGTAGAAAGAAGCCCGAGCAAATGGTGGAAATATCTTTTTATAGGATTATTGGCCCTAGGTGTCCTGGGATTTTTACTTTATTGGTTTATTTGGAGAGCTAAACCATTGTCAGAAGAAGAAAAAATAGCCTTATTACCACCTTATGACAGGGCTAAACTTGCTCTTAAAAAGCTTGAAGAAAGTGATTATTTAAAAAATGAGGCCTTAAAGGATTATTATTCTGAACTTACCCTAATTATTAGAAAATATCTGGACGAAAAGGTATATGATCATTCTCTGGAAAGCACAACAGATGAACTGATTGACAGACTTGTTTTACTTAAAGAGGGCAACAAAATAGATATTAATAAAGGAACCATTCAAAATATCAAAAGTATTTTAAAAAGAGCCGATTTAGTAAAATTTGCAAAAGCTACTCCAGATAAAGCTTTAGCTAAATTAGACACGCAAACAATAGAATCGGAGATCGATCATGTAAAAGAAGCACTGCCTGAGCCTAATGAGGAAGAGAAGCTTTTAGATAAGAAATATAGAGAGGAAGTAGAGAGAAAAAGGAAACGTAAAAAAATAGTTCTTACTACTGCCATTGGAATCGCATTCATTTTAATTTTATTTGGTGGGTTTTCAATTAAATATGGCTTTAATTATGTCAAGGATACAATTATAGGGCATGACAGCAAACAATTATTAGAATCAAGAGAATGGGTAACCAGTGAATATGGGGCTCCTTCTTTGATAATTACAACTCCAAAGGTTTTAAAAAGAAATGATCTTAAACTTCCCGAAGAGATGCAACAAGCTGTTATGGATAGTCAAATGTTTGTTTATGGCAGTTTATTGAGTAATTTCTATATCGTGGTAAGCAGTATTTTTTTAGATCCACAGGTGGAATTCGATTTAAATAAAGCTGTTGATAATGTAATGGTTCAATTTGAATCTCAGGGCGCACAAAATATAATTACAAAGCAAGATGAGTTCATAACCCCAAATGGTGCAGAAGGAATCGATATTCATGGTACAATGATGTTAGTTAATCCTGACACAAACCAAAAAATGGACAGTAAGTATTCAATACTGAATTTTTATAATAATGGAGCTTATCAGCAGGTTCAGATCATATATGAAAGAAATGATGAGTATGCAGAACAAATAGCTAAGCGAGTTATAAACTCTATAGAATTAATAAAACCTCAGGCCTAAAATATGTTTGAAGGAATAGAATTTGTAAATAAACAATTTTTCTGGCTGTTATTAGTGCTGCCAATAGCTATACTTTGGTATATTTTGAAGCAGAACAAGCAATCTGCCGAATTAAAGATTTCCTCTTTAAAAGGGTTTAAAATATCGAATTCCATTTGGCCAAAACTAAAGCATATTTTGTTTGTTTTTAGACTTTTATCTCTAATCCTAATAATAATGGGTCTTGCAAGACCTCAAACTGTTGATGTGAGTACAAAAACGAAAACCACAAGGGGAATAGATATTGTCATTGCCATAGATGTGTCGGCGAGTATGTTGGCAAAGGATTTAAGACCGAATCGGTTGGAAGCTTTAAAAAGTGTCGCCTCAGAATTTATAAACGGCAGGCCAAACGATAGAATTGGATTGGTAGAATATGCAGGTGAGAGCTACACAAAAACACCAATTACAAGTGATAAATCGGTTGTTTTAAGATCCTTGAGAAGTATAGAATATAATACGATTATCGAAGGAGGTACAGCAATTGGAATGGGTCTGGCTACTTCTGTAAATAGACTAAAGGACAGTAAGGCAAAAAGTAAGGTAATCATCCTATTGACGGATGGTGTAAATAATTCTGGATTTATTGATCCCAAAATGGCCAGTGATCTGGCAGTAGAATATGGCATAAAAACTTATACAATTGGATTAGGTACCAATGGTATGGCACTTTCACCAATAGCTATAAAACCAAATGGTAGTTTTCAATATGGAAGAGTACAAGTGGAGATTGATGAAGAACTGCTCAAAGAAATAGCACAAGCAACGGGAGGAAGATATTTTAGGGCTACAAATAATCAAAAATTAAAGGAAATATATAAAGAGATCAATAAACTTGAAAAAACAGATGTGGAGGAGTTTAAATTCTATAATTATGAAGAAAAGTTCAGACCTTTTATATTATTGGCAGGAATTTTTTTACTGTTAGAATTATTATTGAGCTTTACAATATTTAGAAGTTTTGTTTAGAATGTATCAGTTAGATGAAAAAATATGGTTTTGGCTTTTGCTACTAATTCCTTTGGTATTAGTACTCTTTTTAATGCTTCAAATTTGGAAACGAAAGACTCAAAACAAATTTTCAGATAAGAAATTATTAAACAAGTTATCTCCAAACAGATCCTTGATAAAATCGTTGTTAAAAATTGCATTATTTTGTTTGGGATTAACCTGTTTGATAATAGCGCTTGTAAATCCAAAGCTTGGCACGAAACTGGAAACTATAAAAAGAGAAGGCGTTGATATTGTCTTTGCGGTCGATGTTTCTAAAAGTATGCTTGCTGAAGATATTGCACCAAATCGTTTGGAAAAGTCCAAACAATTGGTAACTCAGATCATAAATAATTTAGCAAGTGATAGAATAGGAATTATTGCATATGCAGGTAAAGCTTTTCCCCAATTACCAATAACTACAGACTATGCATCTGCCAAAATGTTTCTTCAGAATATGAACACAGATATGTTGTCCTCTCAAGGCACGGCAATAGATGATGCAATTGAATTGGCAAAAACCTATTTTGATGATGAAGAGCAAACTAATCGTGTTTTAATAATAATATCGGATGGAGAGGATCATGGTGATAGAGCAGTTTCTGTTGCAGAAGAGGCCAGTGAAGAAGGTATAAAGATATTCACAATTGGTGTAGGTAATAAAAAGGGTGGCCCTATTCCTATTAAAAGAAATGGAGTTATATTAAATTATAAAAAAGATATTATGGGAGAAACAGTTATTACCAAACTGGATGAGGAAACTCTTGAGAATATAGCTCAAGAAGCTAATGGAGCTTATATAAATGGAGAGCGGACAAATGAGGTTGTAGAACAAATACGTGATATATTAAATAAGATGGATAAACAGGAATTTGAATCGAAGCAAATAGCTGAATTTAAAGATCAATTCCAGTGGTTCTTAGGTTTTGCATTTTTCTTTCTATTTCTTGATGTTTTTCTTTTGGATAGGAAGACAGAATGGTTAAAGAAGTTGAATTTATTTAACGAAAACTTATGATGAAGCAATTAATTTTAGTTTTAATTTTATTAGGTAGTTCTTTGACTTATGCTCAAAAAAAGGATTTGGCATTGCAAAAATCCAATGATTATGTTTATCAAGGGAACGAAATGGTTAATGAGGATTTCACATTAGCTGAAATGGAATATAGAAAGGCTATTTCTAAATATCCGGTAAACGCTGTTGGAGCCTATAATTTGGGTAATGCTTATTATAAGAACGGAAAGTTCAGTGAAGCCTTATTGAGACATCAGGAATCCATAAAATCCATGACTTCTAAAGAGGAAAGACACAAAGCTTTTCATAATATAGGCAATACCCTGATGCAAAATAAACAGTGTAAAGAAGCTGTGGAAGCTTACAAAAATGCACTTAGAAATAATCCAAATGACGATGAGACAAGGTATAATCTGGGATTAGCTAAAGAATGTGCTAAAGAACAAGGCGGAGGTGGAGAAGATCAGAATGAAGATGAAAATCAGGAACAGAAGGAAGATCAGGAAAATGAGGATAACAAAGACAAGAATGATGAAGGGGATAATGAAAAAGATAAGGAAGACGAAGGAGAGCAAGATGAAAAGGATGGGGATGAAAAAGAAGAAGAAGGCAAACCTAAAGATGAAAAAGAAGCTAAGGAAAAAGTAGAAGATGAGAAAAAAGAACAAAAACCTAAACCACAACAAGGACAGCTTTCACCGCAGCAAATAAAGAACTTGCTTGAAGCAATGAACGATCAGGAACAAAAAGTTCAGGAAAAGATAAATGCAAAAAAGGCAAAAGGGGTTAAGGTTAAAAATGATAAAGACTGGTAGAAAGATTGATGAGAATTGTTAAATACATAACACTTTTAATATTTTTAGTATGTGGCTTTACTCATGCACAGGTTAAATTCGAAGTCAAGGTAAGTAAAAATAAACTTGGCATTAACGAAAGATTGCGTGTAGACTTCGAAATGAACAAGGATGGAGACAATTTCAATCCTCCAAGTTTTGCAAATTTTATTGTAGTTGGAGGGCCAAACCAATCTGTTAGTAATTCGTGGGTGAATGGAAAACGATCCTATGCAAAGACGTATAGTTATTTTTTATCTCCAAAAAAAAGAGGCACGTTTGTTATAGAACAAGCTACAATTTTAATCGATGGGCAAACTTATAAAACAAGCCCTGTTAAAATTACTGTTACAGCTGCAGTAGATAAACCAAAAGATCCTAACGACCCAGAATATATTGCTTCAGAAAACATACATCTGGTGGCCGAAGTTTCTAATTCCAATCCCTATTTAAACCAAGCGATAACTGTAGTTTATAAGTTATACGTATCTCCCAATACAGGTGTAAGCAACTGGAGGGAAATAGATAACCCGAGGTTTAATGACTTTTGGAGTCAGAATATAGATATAAAAGGATTAAAAGTTCAAAACGGAACTTATAAAGGTGAGGATTACAGGTATGTAGTTTTAAGAAGAACAGTTCTTTACCCTCAAAAGACTGGAAAATTGAATATTGAGCCTTTAAGTTTGGACATAACAGTAGATGTTCCTACCAATAGGAGAGATATTTTTGGAGGTCGATTAATGAAACAAGTTCATAAAACTGTATCGGCTGGGAATAGAACCATAAATGTAAAACCACTTCCTGAAACGGGTAAACCTTTAGATTTTACTGGAGCTGTGGGAAAGTTTAATTTTAAGGTTTCAACTTCAAAAAAAGAATTAAATGCTACAGAGTCTTTACAAGCTAAGGTTGAAGTGTCGGGAAATGGAAACTTAAAACTTTTTGAATTACCAAAACTTACTGTACCAAGTTCTTTGGAAGTATATGAACCTGAGAAAGAGGATAAAATAAGAACTTCAACAAGTGGTATGCAAGGAAAACGAAGTGAGAGCTACACAATTGTGCCTCAATACAAAGGTAAATATCCCATACCAAGTATATCATTTTCATACTTTGATTTAAGAACGGAAAGCTATAGAAGGTTATCGTCTGATGAAATAATAATCGACGTATTGGAAGGTCCGGCTAATAATGAGGTTTCTGACAAAACTTCAATAAATAATATTAAACAGCAAGTATTAGGAGGTAACGCCCAGTTTGCATTTATTAAAACTGAAACATCGCTAATACCAAAAGAGCCCAATTATTTTTTTAAGTCTAAATTATTTTGGAGCAGCTTAGCATTGCCTTTACTGGCAATTCCATTGGCAATAGTCTTTAGACGGAAAAAAGCAATAAGAGATGCAGATTTTGTTGGTAACAGAATTAGAAGGGCAGATAAATTAGCAAAAAAATATTTAGGAGAATCTAAAAAATCTTTAGGAAATAAGGAATCCTTCTATGTAGCTTTGGAAAAAGCACTCCATAATTATTTAAAGGCGAAATTAAGGATTGAAACCAGTGATTTGAGTAAAGAAAAAATCAGTAGTTTGTTAACTATGAGAAATGTTGACGAAACTACTACATCAGAATTTCTGGAATTATTAAAGAGTTGTGATTTGGCTAGATACACACCTACAACGAATGTGGAAATGAAATTGGATTACAAAAAAGCATCTAAAACAATTTCAATGATTGATAAGCAAATTAGTTAAAATGAAATTTTTCATATATATAATAACCTTTTTCTTAGTCCATATATCTATGGCTCAAAGCAAGTCATCATTTGAGGAAGGTAATACACTTTATAGTGATGGGAAATATAATGAGGCGATTGAAAAATACGAAGAAGTTTTAAATTCAGGTCTGCATTCAGCCGAAGTCTATTTCAATTTAGGGAATGCTCATTATAAACTTAATAGGATTGCTCCTAGTATTTATTATTATGAAAAGGCTTTACTGCTTTCTCCGAAGGATAAAGAGATCCAGAACAATTTGTCTTTTGCGCATAATATGACGATAGATTCAATAGATGTTGTTCCGGAAATTGGAATATCCAGATTCCTTAGAACGGCTATTAATATGTTTAGTTTTGATACATGGGCTTTCCTTTCTGTTGGATTCATGATTTTCTTTGTTTTAATTTTTATGACTTACTATTTCACCTCAAGCACAAACAAAAAGCGATTTACTTTTGTTACAAGTATCATGTCTGCATTTTTAACTGTTTTATTTTTGTCATTTGCCTTTCAAAAACAGGCAATGGATAATAAGGACAACCCTGCAATTGTATTCTCACAAGAATCGTTAGTTAGAACAGATCCTAATTTAAGTGGTGAAGAAGCATTCCGTTTGCATGAAGGAACTAAAGTGAGAGTTTTAGATACAATAAATAATTGGTCGGAAATTTTACTCACTGATGGAAAAACAGGGTGGATTGTTAGTGATGATATTAGAATGCTAAACAATTTTTAAGAAACCTTAACATTTCCTTACGTTCAAAATTTTATATTTGCTATTCACAACCAAAAAGATGTATAAAAATTACTTAGCAATAATTCTAACAGTTTTATTTACAGTGATTATTACTGCACCAACTATTGCCATAGCAATAGATGATTCTGTGGATATTTCAATATTATTAGGTTGCGCAGAAGAAGAAGAAAAAGAAAGCGAGAAGACAAAAACCTTTGAATTGATTTTTTCAGACTGTAAAAATGATACCTTTCCGTTTGTAAAAGCAATTGGTCAATCATACTTAAGTTATAGGGTCAAAACATATTCAAAACCGCATCTTCATTTACTTTGCCCACCTCCTGAATTTGTATAGTTTAGCATTATTAGATTATTTAAACTTACTAACAATATAAATTCAATACATGAAAAATTTATTTTCGAATATAAGAGGTGATGCTTTTGGAGGCATTACCGCTGGAATTGTGGCATTACCATTGGCATTGGCATTTGGAGTTTCCTCGGGATTAGGACCAAGTGCAGGATTGTACGGTGCAATACTCATAAGTTTCTTTGCTGCATTATTTGGTGGAACAAATACGCAAATATCAGGTCCTACAGCTCCTATGACTGCTGTAAGCATGGTGATTATTGCTGGTATTATTGCGACAAATGATGGCGATATTAATAAAGCATTACCTACCATTTTAATGGTTTTCCTATTGGCAGGACTTATGCAGATTGGATTAGGTATAATTGGACTTGGAAAATACATCAGGTATATACCTTAT
>CAJIBV010000021.1_pt1 | contig 35817 bp, 31 predicted proteins | sample 9199431 | NCBI WGS metagenome assembly CAJIBV01 (sample SAMEA7708314, study PRJEB35096) | sediment metagenome | biome: marine neritic benthic zone biome [ENVO:01000025]; feature: sediment [ENVO:00002007]; material: shallow marine sediment [ENVO:03000034] sea grass bed [ENVO_01000059] ...
AGTCGCACTTCCGTTTTCACAACCCTGATCTGTTGTCGCATTCTCCTTCGTAATGTTAACACTTAACGGATTTGCCGGTTCATTTACTACAATACCATTTCCGCTTAATTGGCAACCATTAGCATCCGTAATTATTACATTATATGAACCAGCTGGTAAATTAGAAATATCCTCTGTAGATTCACCATTATTCCATGAGTAGAAGTATGGAGGTGTACCTCCTGTTACTTCTAAATCTATAGATCCAGTAGACTCTCCCGTACATAACACATCAATAACCGAAGTTGTTAATTCCAAACCTGCATCTGGCTGCACAATAGTAGCTGTATCTGAAGTAACACAACCATTAACATCTGTAATGGTCACACTATATGTTCCAGATTGTAGATTATTAATATCCTCTGTCGTTTCTCCATTACTCCATTGGAATGTGTAAGGAAACGTACCTCCTGTTACTGTCAGGTCCAATGACCCTGTCTCTCCACCAAAACATAAAATATTTGAAATCGCTATTCCAGATGATAATAAATTTGGTTCGTTAACCGTTGCCGTAGCCTGAACTGTACATAGTGTTATAGAGTCTGTTATGGTAACTACATAAGATCCTGCGGCTAATCCAGTTATAGTCTGTGTGGTTTGACCTCCCGGACTCCATGAATAGGTAAATGTTCCTGATCCTCCAGTTACATTTGCAGTAGCCGTACCATCACTATCGCCATTACATGTCGCTGATGTCGCTGTTGCTGTAACTGATAGGTTTTGACAACTTCCCGGATTTACAGTTGTGTTTGCTATTGCTGTACATCCATTAGCGTCTGTCACTGTGATTGTATAATCTCCTGCACTTAATCCTGTTATTCCTTCTGTAGTTTCGCCTCCCGGACTCCATGAATACGTGTATGGTGGCGTTCCTCCTGTTGCAATTGCTGTTGCAGTACCATCTCCTGTGGTAGGACCACTCTCATCTGTCGCCGTAGCTGAAACGTTCAAAGCATTTGCTGGTTCTACTATAGTAACGCTCTCTTCCACTGGTTGACATACTGTCCCATCTATTGTTACACTAACCGTATATATTCCCGCTGTTAATCCTGTAAGAGTACTTGAAGTTACTCCAGAGTCTATTTGCTGTGGTGTTGTATTCCATGTAAAGGTGAAGGTTCTCGTGGTATCATATACTGAACTCGCACTTACTGTAGTACTACCTGTATTATCACCTGTACATAAAACATCTGTAACCGAATCAATAGATACTATCTGATCACATGTATTGGAACAATCAATAACCACTCCTTGAATAAGAACGCAATCGTTAGCATCCGTTATTGTTACTGTGTGAGTTCCTTCAGGTAAATTTGTTGCTGTTTCTGTCGCTTGGTTGCCTGCACTGGCACTCCATAAATATGTATATGGTGCTGTTCCTCCTCCTACTGTGGCAGTCGCACTTCCGTTTTCACAACCCTGATCTGTTGTCGCATTCTCCTTCGTAATGTTAACACTTAACGGATTTGCCGGTTCTAGTAAAGTTATACTTGTTGAAGCCGTATTCCCTAAAGAGTCTATTAACTCAATAGTATATACCCCTGCAGGCAGATCACTAAATAATGGACTAGACTGTGCTGGTCCACCGTTAGCAGTAAACAGATAAGGTGGTACTCCACCAGACGCACTAACTGAAATGCTACCTGTGGCTTCACCATTACACAGTATATCTGTTTTATCATCTACTTCAATATTAGGCTCGACGCCATCAACAAAGTCATTTCCACAAGAAGAAGCTATATTTATTGTTCGGCTTATTAAGTTATCATTCGCACCGTCTATATCAGAAACCGAAATATACCCTGAAGGATCATTTTCTCTTATTTGATAATCGACATTAACAAAGAAATCAGGAACAGCTGCTACAGCTTTATAATGACCACTAGCATCAGTCGTTACTGATTGACTACTTCCATCTGAACCTGTAACATCTATTATTACATTAGTCAAAGGGTTACCTTGTAAATCTTCTACATTACCACAGATAACCGGATATGTTAGCAATACTGAATTGGGATCTTCGTAGGTCGCATTATTCATATCCAGTGAATAATAGCGGTCATCATTAGCATCTACTTTTCCAATTCTGTAAGTTAGGGAAGATTTGTTTTCGAAATAATTACTGAAAGTATATCGAGGATCTAAAGATACTATTCCTCCAGGAGCCTGGGTTGTATTACTAGCTTCCCCTCTCACAACCGTCGCTGTTTGAGTTAAATCTAATAATGTAATATTGGATACGTAATAGGCATCTGGTAAGCTTATCTCTCCATATTCTCTAACACCACTAGGATTTCCATCAATGTCAAATGGAGTCCCAAAAAATGATATCACCACTTCATCCCCATAATTCCCCCCTCCATTTACAAAGGTTATACTAAATAACACACTCTGATCGTTGTTATTGGTACTATTGATTCTTGGTTGAAAGGCTTCTTGAAGTCCCGAAGAGGTCACATCTATTTCTAGTAATCCTGCTCCACCTGAAAACTCTTCGACTTTTATTAAAGCATCTATCGTGGTTCCATATGGATTATCTGGAAAAACATTTGAAAACCGATATACAGCACCAACAGATAATGCTGACCCTGCAATTAATTGTGGATCTGCAAAATTTGAATTATCATAAAAAGGAGAGCACTCGCAATCCCTTGGAGTTGGAGTTTGACCAAAACTAAAGGTTGAATAGAATAATAATGTAATAATACTAACAACTGCAAAATATCTTTTAAACAGATTTGTTAAAGTAATTGTTTTCATAGACCCTATATTTATTCAATGGATATTAAAAATTCGCACAACAACAATTTTCCAAAGAGAAAACATTGAAACGCAACGAAGGAGACTAAATTTATTAGCTAGGTTTGAGGGAACTATTTGTGCGCAACGTACTACAAAACAATATGCAATTCAAAATTTATTGTTAAAGCTTTAATAAATTCGATTAAATGACGAGTTTTACTATTATTAACGATAAACTGTTTTTTTTGAATTGGTAATAAAATTAGGTCTTCATCTGCTAAACAAAATCTAAAAAATTATCCTTCGTGCTATTTGGTATTCAAATATATAATCGTAAATTTGCAAACTCTTTTTGAAGAGATGAATGTTTAATAAGAAAAAATATTTAATGTGGATACATTAAGCTACAAAACAATTTCAGCCAATAAAGCTACTGTAAAAAAGGAGTGGGTTTTGGTAGATGCTGAAGGGCAACCATTGGGGCGTTTAGCTTCTAAAGTCGCAAAACTTTTAAGAGGTAAGCACAAACCTAATTTCACACCACATGTTGATTGTGGAGATAATGTGATTGTAATTAACTCTGAGAAGATTAGTTTATCTGGCAATAAGTGGACAGATAAATCATATATACGTCATACGGGTTATCCCGGTGGTCAAAGGAGTTTATCCGTTAAAGAAATGTATGGAAAGAATCCTGCCAGGATAGTAGAAAAGTCAGTAAAAGGAATGTTGCCTAAGAATAAGTTAGGTTCCGAGCTATTCCGTAATTTAAATGTTGTTGTTGGTTCAGAACATTCACATGAAGCACAAAAACCAAAAACAATTAACTTAAACGAATTTAAATAGATGGAAGTAATTCATAAAATTGGTCGTAGGAAATCGGCAGTAGCCCGTGTATACCTTTCAAAAGGTAAAGGAAAGATCATAGTTAATAATAAAGAATTAAACAGCTATTTTCCGACTGCAACGTTGCAATACAAAGTCAATCAGCCATTGGCGATGACAAATAATGAAAAAAGTTTTGATATAAGTGTTAATGTTTTTGGTGGTGGCATCACTGGTCAAGCTGAAGCGATTAGATTAGCTTTATCTCGTGCCGTGTGTGAGTTAGATGAAGAAAACAGAAACATTTTAAAACCAGAAGGACTATTAACAAGAGACCCAAGAATGGTGGAGCGTAAAAAATTCGGTCAGAAGAAAGCTCGTAAGAAATTCCAATTCTCGAAACGTTAATATTATATATTTTAAAACCAGTTATTGTTATCTATGACCTTGAGGTCAAGATTTTAGTTTAGCATCTAAATGGTTAAGGCCTTATAATAAGCCACTTAACCATTGCTATTCAACAGAACGTAAACTATTACAAAAATGGAAAAAGACCAAGTAAAACAATTACTTGATGCAGGTGTTCACTTTGGACATCTAACTCGAAAATGGGACCCAAATATGGCTCCTTACATTTATATGGAGCGCAATGGTATCCATATTATCAATCTTTACAAAACAGCAGCAAAAATTGAAGAAGCATCTAAGGCTTTGAGTAAAATAGCGGCTTCGGGTAGAAAGATTTTATTTGTGGCCACTAAAAAACAAGCAAAAGACATCGTAGCCGAAAAAGCTAGCCATGTTAACATGCCATACATTACTGAAAGATGGCCTGGAGGAATGCTTACTAACTTTGTTACTATTAGAAAGGCGGTTAAAAAAATGGCATCTATAGATCGGATGAAAAAAGATGGTACATTCATGACACTATCTAAAAAAGAGCGTCTTCAGGTAGATCGTTTAAGGGCAAAGTTGGAAAAGAATCTAGGTTCTATTTCTGATATGACCCGTTTGCCAGGAGCATTGTTTGTGGTTGATATTAAACGTGAACATATCGCAATAAAAGAAGCCCAAAAATTAAACATCCCAATTTTTGCTATGGTTGATACCAATTCAGATCCAAGACAAGTGGATTACATAATCCCTTCAAACGATGATGCTTCAAAATCTATTAACAAAATCCTTTCTGATGTTACAGAAGCAATATCTAAAGGATTATCAGATAGAAAAGCTGAAAGAGAGAACGCTGAGGAAGCTAAAAAAGAAGCTGCAGCTCCTCCTGTAGCCGCTAAAGAAGAAGAATAGAATTAATAAATACAATTAAAGTCGTTGAATTCTTTTCTTTTTTGAAAACATATTAATCGACTTTTTTAAACTCATAAAAATATAAAAATGGTTAAAGTAACAGCCGCAGAAGTAAACAAATTAAGAAAAACAACCGGTGCAGGTATGATGGACTGTAAAAAAGCCCTGATCGAAGCTGAAGGAGATTTTGAAAAAGCAATAGAAATCCTTAGAAAAAAAGGTCAAAAAGTAGCTGCTAATAGGGCGGATAGAGCGTCTACGGAAGGTGCAGCTATTACTAAAGTTAACGATTCTAAAACTGTTGGTGTAGCCATTGTTTTAGGTTGCGAGACCGATTTTGTTGGTAAAAATGAAAACTTTGTTGCCTTTGCGCATGAACTTGCTGAAGTCGCATTAAACTATTCAAGTAAAGAAGAATTTTTAGCAGCAAATATGAATGGCTTGACAGTTGCAGAGAAATTAGTTGAGCAAACAGGTGTGATTGGTGAAAAACTGGATATTAATGCTTTTGAAAAAATTGAAGCCCCTTTTGTCGGTTCCTATATTCACGCTGGAAATAAAATTGCATCTTTAGTTGGATTATCGGCCAAAGTTGATGATTCTGAAATTGCTGCTAAGGACGTTGCAATGCAGGTTGCAGCAATGAATCCTATAGCTTTAAATGAGGACGGTGTAGATGCTGCAGTCATCGAAAAAGAAATTGAAATTGCTAAAGATCAATTAAGAGCTGAAGGTAAACCCGAGGCGATGCTTGACAATATCGCTAAAGGTAAACTTAAAAGATTCTTTAAGGACAATACTTTAGTTAATCAAGATTTTATCAAGGATAGTAAAACGAGTGTTGGTAACTATGTGAAATCTTTTGGAGACGTTCACGTAGTAAATTATAAGAGAGTAACCCTCGGATGATCTAATTATCTAAATAAGTAAAGCCTTGAAAAATTTCAAGGCTTTTTTTTATACCTAAAATCATCTTCAAGAAATTATCAGAATCATTATATTTGCTAAACTCTTCAAACAATAAGCACTAAATGAAATACAAAAGAATACTCTTAAAATTATCTGGAGAAGCTTTATTAGGAAAAAGACAATATGGAATCGACCCACAACGGTTAGCCGAATACGCACAAGATATTAAAGAAGTTACAGATAAAGGTGTGGAAGTTGCCATTGTTATTGGAGGAGGAAATATTTTTAGAGGAGTATCTGCTGCCAGTAATGGCATGGACCGGGTACAAGCGGATCATATGGGAATGCTAGCTACTGTTATTAACGGATTAGCTTTACAGAGTTCTTTAGAAGATGCAGGAATACCAACAAGATTACAAAGTGCAATCAAATTGAATGAAGTTGCCGAACCTTTTATAAGAAGGAAAGCTTTGCGACATTTGGAAAAAGGCCGTGTTGTAATTTTTGGTGGTGGGACTGGAAATCCTTATTTCACTACCGATTCTGCTGCGGTTTTAAGAGCAATCGAGATAGAAGCTGACGTAATTTTAAAGGGGACTCGAGTGGATGGAATATACAATGTAGATCCGGAAAAAGACACAAATGCAATTAAGTTTGATGCCATTTCCTTTGATGAGGTACTGCGTAAGGGTTTGAAGGTAATGGATACTACTGCCTTTACTCTTAGTCAAGAAAACCAGCTTCCAATAATAGTCTTCGATATGAACAAAAAAGGTAATTTGTTAAAGGTAATTTCTGGAGAAAATATTGGGACTAAAGTTAATCTATAATTAAGATTTTTAGTAATTTAATGACTGCAAAGCATTTGGCGTAGTTTTTGAATCTTTTAAAGAAATTTTAAAAATGGAAGAAATAAAATTCATACTTGAAGCTGCTAAGGAAGAAATGGAAAATGCCATTTCACATTTAGAGAAACAATTTGTAAACATAAGGGCTGGTAAAGCAACACCTTCTATGCTAGGAAGTGTGATGGTCGAGTATTATGGATCACTTACGCCTTTACAACAAGTTTCTAATGTGAATACTCCGGATGGACGGACCATTTCCGTGCAACCTTGGGAAAAAGGAATGCTTCAGGAAATAGAACGTGCAATTATGGCGGCCAACTTAGGATTCAATCCGATGAACAATGGTGAAAGCATTATTATTAATGTGCCTCCTTTAACGGAGGAGCGTAGAGAACAATTAGCAAAGCAGGCGAAAGCCGAAGCAGAAGACGCTAAAGTTGGGGTGAGAAATCATAGAAAAGAAGCACTACATGAACTTAAAAAACTGGATGACATATCTGAAGATGCTCTTTCAAATTCAGAAATTGATGTTCAGGAATTGACAGACACTTACATTAATAAAATAGACGAAATTTTTGGCGTCAAAGAGAAAGAAATTATGACAGTTTAATTTAAAAGCGACTTAAAAGTCGCTTTTTTAATTTGTAATACATTTTTAAAAGGTAATAAAACTATAATCTTCAAACTAATACGCACATATTTTCTACCTTTGCGCATTCTAAAAAATAAATGAATAAATTGTTTTCTGTTGGATTCTGGGAAGGTGTTGCAAGAATTATTCTTCGTAATAGAATCATAATTCTTATAATTATTTTAGGACTGACATTATTTTTTGCCAATCAATGGCAACATATGCGCTTTACTTATACAGAAGCGAACTTACTTCCAGATGACCACCCTATCAACATTGAATACAACGAGTTCCTGGATAAGTTTGGTGAAGAAGGTAATTTGATAGTTATTGGTGTTAAAGATTCATCATTATTCTATATTAACAAACTAAATGCATGGAATAAGCTCTCAGACACCTTAAAAACATTTAATGAAGTAGAATCGGTAGTTTCAATAAGGGATCTACAGAAACTAATACGAGACGACAATCAAGAACGTTTTAGGTTGGAACCTTTTATAAAAGATTCCATTTCTTCAATAAATCAAATAAATAAACTGCAGGACCAGTTATTTAATCAGTATCCATTTTATGACAATTTTTTATTCAATAAGGATTCCAAGACGGTTAGGACAGCTATTTTTATTGATAAAAATATTGTAAACACATCTGCACGAAAGGATTTTATATTTAATGATTTCATTAAGTTAATTGATGATTTTGAACAGCAAACTAATTTAGATGTTCGTATTTCCGGTATGCCCTATATCCGAACTTTAAATTCACAAAACATAATTGACGAGATAGGTAAGTTTATTAGTGCAGCATTAATTGTTACATCATTAATTTTTTTCTTCTTTTTCAGGTCATTCCGAGCAACTTTTATTTCGATGATTGTAGTTCTGATAGGAGTCATGTGGACATTTGGTATTCTTGGCTTACTTGAATATGAAATAACCGTACTTACCGCATTAATTCCACCATTAATTATTGTAATTGGAATTCCGAATTGTATTTTCTTAATAAATAAATATCAAAACGAAGTAAAAAAACATGGTAATAAAGCTAAATCATTGCAACGGGTTATAACTAAAGTTGGCAATGCTACTTTAATGACCAATGTTACAACAGCATCTGGGTTTGCAACATTTATAATAACCCAAAGTAAATTGTTAGAAGAATTTGGTATAGTCGCTTCATTGAGTATTATAGCGATATTTTTACTTTGCTTATTCATTATTCCAATAATTTACAGTTTCATGCCTTCTCCTAAAGACAGACATTTGGAACATTTGAATAAACGTTGGATTGGTGGATTTGTCGACTGGATGGAGAATATGGTAAAATATAGAAAAATCACTATCTATACAACTGCATTGTTACTCCTGATTTTAAGTTTTATAGGTATTTACCAAATAAGAATATCAGGAAGCTTAATTGAAGATATGCCACAAAAGACTGAGTTTTTTAGGGATATTCGATTTTTTGAAGAAGAATTTAATGGCGTAATGCCGCTTGAAATAATGGTTGATTCTAAGCGTAAAAAAGGGATAATGAAATTAACTACACTTAAGCGTATGAATGAGCTTGAAGAACTAATTGATGAAACTTCAGAACTATCTAAACCTATTTCCGTTGTTAGTTTAGTAAAATATTCTAAACAAGCCTATTATAATGGTAAGCCTAAATTCTATCAACTTCCCACTAGCCAAGAAAATAACTTCATATTGTCCTATGCTAAAAACTCGTCATCCGATATTGATCTTTTAAAGAATTTTGTAGATAGTACAGGTCAATATGCTCGTATAACAACTTTCATGAAAGACATTGGTACCGACAGGATGGAGCGCATAGAGGAAAATCTTCAGAATAAGATTAATAAAGTTTTTCCAAAAGATAGATATAAGGTTATTATGACAGGAAAAGCCCGCGTATTCCAAAAAGGAACCAGATACTTGGTTAATAATTTGGTCATGTCCTTGTCCCTGGCAATCTTCCTTATCTCACTATTTATGGCCTATATGTTCAGGTCGTTCAGGATGATAATCGTTTCCTTGATTCCAAATTTATTACCATTACTTGTTACTGCAGGGTTAATGGGATATTTGGGCGTTCCAATAAAGCCATCTACAATATTGGTATTTAGTATAGCATTTGGTATTTCGGTAGATGATACTATCCACTTTTTAGCTAAATACCGACAAGAATTACAGGCAAATCATTGGAGAATACGAAAATCTGTTTTTGCAGCATTAAGAGAAACGGGAGTGAGTATGTTTTATACTTCCATAGTCTTATTTTTTGGCTTCTCTGTATTTATAATATCAAATTTTGGTGGTACAGTTGCACTTGGAGCTTTGGTTTCTGTAACACTTTTATTTGCAATGTTAGCGAATTTGCTTTTATTACCTTCTTTACTACTCTCACTTGAAAGAAGTATTGCAAATAAAGAAGTTTTAAAAGAGCCAAGTATAAATATCATACCAGAAGAAGAGCAGTTGAAAGAAGTAAATCAATGATTTTCGGATTTTCAGAAACTTCAATTCTTTTAATCGATAATTACCTAATTATTAGGTCCTCTTTTTATTAAAAAATTATATTTGCACTTTAATATTTTACTTATGAAATTAAGCACAGTTTCAGAATTACTATCAAGCACTCCATCACTAGATGAGATAGAAATTAAAGGTTGGGTTAGAACTTTTAGAGCAAATAGATTTATTGCTTTAAATGATGGTTCGACTATTAACAACATTCAATGTGTGGTAGATTTTGAAAAAATGGATGAATCACTCTTAAAAAGGATTACAACTGGATCAGCAATTCATATAAAAGGTGAATTAGTTGAAAGTTTAGGAAAAGGACAAAATGTAGAAATTACAGTTAAATATTTAGATATTTTGGGGGATTCAGATCCAGAAGGTTATCCAATACAGCCAAAGAAACATTCATTTGAATTTTTAAGAGAAAATGCTCATTTACGTACAAGAACAAATACATTCAGTGCAGTTATGAGATTAAGATCAACACTTTCTTTTGCCATTCATAAGTATTTCACTGATAATGGTTTCTACAATATGCATACACCAATTATTACGGGTAGTGATGCTGAAGGCGCTGGGGAAATGTTTCGAGTTTCGTCATTAGATCCAGAAAACTTTCCGAAAACAAAAGATGGAAAAATAGATTTCTCTCAGGATTTTTTTGGCAAGGAAACCAATTTAACTGTTTCCGGACAGTTAGAAGCCGAGACCTATGCCATGTCATTAGGAAAGGTTTATACTTTTGGACCAACATTTAGAGCAGAAAATTCAAATACATCACGTCATCTTGCAGAATTCTGGATGATAGAGCCCGAAGTTGCATTTATGGATTTAGCTGGAAATATGGATCTGGCAGAAGACTTTTTGAAATGGGTTTTAAAATATATCCTTGATAACAATAGAGAAGATTTAGAGTTTTTGGAAAAACGCCTATTGGATGAAGAAAAAACTAAACCTCAAATCGAAAGAAGTGAAATGAGCTTAATCGAAAAATTAAATTTTATTATTAATAACAACTTTAAAAGAGTAAGTTATACTGAGGCTATTGATATATTGCGTAATTGCAAACCTAACAAAAAGAAAAAGTTCAAATACTTAATTAATGATTGGGGTGCAGATCTGCAAAGTGAACATGAACGCTTTTTGGTAGAAAAACATTTCAAGTGCCCTGTAATCCTTTTTGATTATCCTGCTACCATTAAAGCATTTTATATGAGATTGAATGAAGATGGTAAAACTGTTCGTGCTATGGACATTCTATTTCCCGGAATTGGAGAAATTGTTGGAGGTTCGCAACGTGAAGAAAGATTAGAAGTTCTTACGGAAAAAATGGCAGCTCTGGATATTCCTGAAAAAGAATTGTGGTGGTATTTGGATTTGAGAAAATATGGTACTGCAGTTCATTCTGGTTTTGGATTAGGATTTGAAAGACTGGTAATGTTTGTTACAGGGATGAGTAATATTAGAGATGTAATTCCTTATCCAAGAACTCCACAAAATGCAGAATTTTAATTATATTAAGTTTATTAAACTTTAAAATATGCTTAAACAGCATTTACAATTTAAATTATCACAAAAATTATCTCCGCAGCAAATTCAATTGATGAAATTGATCCAATTGCCTACACAAGCTTTTGAGCAAAGATTAAAACAGGAATTGGAAGAAAATCCTGCATTGGAAAGTGGAAAAGAAGAGTCGGATGAATTTGAAGATACTTTTGATAATTCTTCTGATGACTATCAGGATAATGAGTCTATTAATGCCGAAGATATTAATGTAGATGACTATTTGAGCGATGATGAGATTCCTAACTATAGGACTCAAACAAGCAATTACAGCATAGATGACGAAGAAAAAAATGTACCTTATGCTTCGGGAACTTCCTTTACACAGCATTTAAAAAATCAGCTTAGAACGTTTAGCTTAGATGAAGACGAGCAGGAAATAGCTGAATTTTTAGTAGGCAGCGTAGATGAAAGTGGATATATAAGAAGATCACTATCTGATATCATGGATGACCTCGCTTTTACTCAGAATATATATACCACTGAAGAAAAGATTGAGCAAATTCTTATGATTGTGCATCAATTAGATCCTGCAGGAGTCGGTGCAAGAAATTTACAAGAATGTTTGCACATTCAACTAAAACGAAAAAATAAAACTCCCACCGTTGAATTAGCAAGCAATATTATTGATAAGGCTTTTGAGCAATTCACAAAAAAACATTACAAAAAATTACTTCAGAAGTTTGATATTTCTGAAGCCCAACTTAAGGATGCAATAGGTCAAATCGAGCATTTGAATCCAAAACCTGGCGGCACTTATTCAGGTAATACAAGAATTATTGAACAGGTAGTTCCTGACTTCTCCATAAGAATAGTGGATGGAAAATTAGAGCTGACTCTTAATGGTAGAAATGCGCCTGAATTACATGTATCTGGAGAATACAGCAATATGTTGAAAGGGTATAAAGAGAGTAAAGACAAGTCTAAGTCTCAAAAGGATGCTGTTCTTTTTATAAAACAAAAATTAGATGCTGCCAAATGGTTTATTGATGCAATTAAACAACGACAGCAAACTTTGTTTGTAACTATGAGTGCCATTATGCATTATCAAAAAAAATATTTCCTGACTGGTGATGAGCGCAAACTGAAACCAATGATATTAAAAGACATTGCCGACGAAATCGACATGGATGTATCGACTGTTTCCAGAGTAGCAAATAGTAAATACGTGGATACGCCTTATGGTACAAAACTCATTAAAGAATTCTTTAGTGAGTCTATGAAAAATGTTGAGGGAGAAGAAGTTTCAACTCGTGAAATAAAAAAAATATTAGAAACTGTAATTGAGGAAGAGAATAAAAAGAAACCATTAACGGACGAGAAACTTGCTTCTTTGTTAAAAGAAAAAGGCTATCCTATTGCTAGGCGAACAGTTGCAAAGTATAGAGAACAATTAGATATACCTGTGGCAAGATTACGAAAAAAGATATAACCGTGAATTACATTTTCAGGGTTATATCGTTCATTTTTCATCCTTTGTTAATGCCTATTATCGGGGTCATCTTTTACTTTTCTAAAGCTCCCAGATACATTCCAAATCCAATAATTAAGGCTAAAATATTTTCTTTAGTCATCCTAACGATTATATTACCAATTTTACTTTACACCTTGCTTAAATCGATTAAACAGGTTGAAACAATTTATCTTGAAAATGTAAAACATAGGATTATTCCATTAATTCTGAATTGCATAATCGCAATTCTTATAATCACAAAAGTTTTGCCTCCGAACGAATTTATTGAATTGTATTTCTTTTTTATAGGTGTTTTACTTTCAACTCTTACTTGCCTGATGTTAGCAATATTGAATTTTAAAGTCAGTATTCATATGATTGCAACTAGTGGTGTCCTCATGTTCTTTATAGCATTGAGTATTCATTTTAATATAAATATCAGCGGATCCATTGCCTTAATGTTTTTGATTACTGGAGCTGTAGGTAGTTCCAGATTACATTTAAAGGCGCATAATAGAAATGAACTATTTATTGGATTGTTGGTTGGTGTAGTGCCACAGTTAATCTTACTTAACTATTGGCTATAAAATAAAGAATATAAGTCCTATTTTAATGGCCTTCATTTGCATGGAACCGTTGTTTAAAAGTGCATCTGAATCAAAAATTGGATTTAAAGCATAATATAAATAAAAATTCCAGGTATTATATCCAACACTTAAAGTTAACCCATATTGCAGATCGTTAAAATTTCTGATATTTTTATTTTTTGAGTTTTCAGGACTACCTTCATATTTTGATGAATTTGCCACCACAAATCCTGTCTTTAAACCCGTATAGATGCGCCAAAATTTGTATTCTGTTTGTGTAGAGGATCTCCATCTGAATTCAAATGGAACTTCGACAAGATGTTGGGAAAACTTATTTTTTGAATAATCAATATTATCTTCAATTATGCTATATGTAAATTTACTTTCCGATCCTTTTGTTATTAATAAATTTTGATTAAACGAATTCCAAGAGTATCCAACTCCCAAACCAAACGCGAGATTTCTTCTTTTATTAATCGGGAAATCTCTAATGAAGCCTAAATGGAAACCACTGGAAAATCCACTTTGAGATATCCCTGAAGGTAAATTTCCTAATAAATTATAAGTTATTCCAACAAAGAACTGATCTTCCCTATATAATGAATCTAATTCCATTTGACCCAATTCATCTTGCGAAATCATCGATTGATATGTTAATAAAAGTAATAAAGAAATTAGTAAACTTTTCATAGAATAAGTCATTGAACAAATATAACTTTTATTGCTCATAATTTGTTGTATAAAAAAAGCATCCCTTTAAAGGAATGCTTTTCTTCTAAATTTATAAATGAAGCTATTCAGCCTTTTTTACATTTGTGATGTACATTATTTTTAGAGCATTTATTTCTCTAAGCTTTTGCTTAATATCAGAAACTAATCCAGCATTTGTATTTTCATCTACTTTCAAAGCAACTACCAATCTATCCTGTAATTCTGGTCTAAGACCAACTCTAGCTTCCTGAACTGCTGGTTGTACATTTTCTAGAGCAGCAAACTTATCATTAATCTGCAATCGTGCCTCTGTACCAAAATTCTTGTATTGAGCACTTGGCTTTCCAGCGTAAATAAACATGGACCTATCTTTTTCCAATTTTTCAACCTGATCTGCAGATGGTAATCTGTTTTCAATCATTAAGCTAGTATCTCTCATTACAGTGGCAACCATAAAAAAGAATAGTAACATAAAAACTATATCTGGTAAAGATGCTGTTGAAATTGGCGGTAAAGCTCCACTTTTTTTCTTTTTAAATTTTGACATTCTTTCTTTAAGTTAAATTAATTACTCTTAGGTTCTGCTTCAGATAATTTTAGAGGAAATAATTCTTTAATAACATCAATTCTTTCCTTTAGTTTGTCTACATCTCCCTGGTAATAGACATCGTCTTTATCTGCCATCATTTTTGTAAACGTGGTGTTGTAAAGTCGTTTAGCTTCTCTGTTTCTTAAAACATTGTAAGCTGCAACAAGTTCATTTTGAACTTCAATGTACTTACCATAAGAGGTTTCCCTATCATGTTGCAATGTGATAATCGCTTTATCAGGATGATCCGAAGAAGATGGATCTTTAGCACCCTGGCAATAATCACAATTATTCCCACTGGCGTCTGTACTTCCTCCATTATCTAAAAACTCTATTGCAGCCTGTCTAAGATCTTTTACTTGCATCTGCTCTTCTTCTACAAGTAATTGATCATTTTTATTTAATAATACTGTAAATAGATTTTTTTGTTTAATAATAACAGGGTCATCAGACGGTGGCTCAATTTGCGGCAAACTCCTTAAGATACCCTTGTCCTTTTCAATAGTTGTTGTAACTAAGAAAAAGATCAATAGTAGAAAAGCGATATCTGCCATAGAGCCTGCATTCACTTCTGGTACTGCTCGTTTTGCCATAATTATTTAACTAGTTTTTTTAATCAATCCTGAAGACAACATAGATAAAATAGCTAAAACCGCTAGTGTATAAAATGTATACAATCCCGCGCCTACTTTTTTCGAAGTTGCCTCTGTTATATCCTGACCTTTATCAATAAAAGGTTGTAAATTTAAATCGTCACCAGAAGAGATTATATAAGAAACAATTACAATCCCGAAGAATACGCCTAGAGACAGTAAAGTTTTTTTAATGTTTCCGGCAAATAGTCCTTTTATGACATAAATTAATACAAGTATTAAAACAATTGCAAATACCGTATATGCAACATACATCATATTATCTATCATACCTTCTGATCCTCCAGCAACCATGAGTCCAAATGCAACTCCTATTAGTGCCAGAACCATAGCTACGATTCTTAAAATTTTATATAAACCCATAATATTATGTTCTTTAAACTATTATTTATGTGCTTTATTCAAAATTAGCATGTCTACTAGAGTTATTGAAGCATCTTCCATATCATTAACAATACTATCTATCTTGGCGATAATATAGTTATAGAAAATTTGAAGAATAATAGCAACAATAAGTCCGAATACCGTAGTAAGTAGTGCTACTTTGATACCTCCTGCCACTAAGGATGGTTGCATATCTCCTGCTGCTTCAATTTTATCGAATGCTTGAATCATACCGATAACCGTACCCATGAAACCAAGCATAGGTGCCAATGCAATAAATAAAGAAATCCAAGAAACATTCTTTTCTAATTGTCCCATTTGCACACCTCCATAAGCTACTACAGCTTTTTCTGCAGCATCTAATCCTTCTGTTTCAATTCTATCTAAACCTTGATAAAATATTGAAGCTACCGGACCTCTGGTATTTCTGCAAAGTTCTTTTGCAGCATCTACTCCATCCGACTTTAAAGCTTCTTCAACACTTGAAGTCAGCTTTTTAGTATTCGTAGTAGAAAGGTTTAAAAAGATAATTCTTTCAATAGCAATCGCTAATCCAAGAATTAAACATAATAAAACAATTCCCATAAATCCAGGATTTCCTTCAATAAATCGCTTTTTTAATTCTTGGTGGAATCCTAATGATTCTGCTGGTGCAGCTTCAGAATTATCATCTTGAATTGTTGTTACAACCGTACTTGCAACTGTTGAAGTATTTGCGATTGTTGTCGCGTTCATACTTCCAAATGCCATAATACTAGCAATAGCTAGAATAGAAAATAATCTTTTCATCGTTCTTGATCTTAATTTTATTAGTTAATTTGTTAAAGATATAAAAAAAATGCAATTAAACTTAAATTAAAATTATGCAGAGAGGAAGGGATTCGAACCCTCGATACGCTTTTGGCGTATACACACTTTCCAGGCGTGCGCCTTCGACCACTCGGCCACCTCTCTGTAAATCTATTTTCAAAGAAATTACAGGAGTTCAAATAACAAAAAAATCTTTAAAACATAAAATTTTTTAGGTTTAAATTATGTTATTTCTCCCCTTAAGGGTGTTTCAAAAATAGTTTTTAAAACTTTAGGTGTAACATTCGATCCTAATAAATACATTAATTTGGTAACCGCCGCCTCGGTAGTTATATCTTTTCCCGAGATTACACCGATCTTTTTTAATTCTGCACTCGATTCATATTTTCCCAGAAGAACGCTGCCTCCAGAACATTGGGTTACATTTATAATTGAAATCCCTTTTTGTATGGCATTTTTAAAAATGTTTAGAAAAGTAATATTCGTAGAAGTGTTACCAGCTCCAAATGTTTCTAATATTACACCTTGTAAATTGGGAGTATGTAAAATACTTTTTATTACAGTTTCAGAAATCCCGGGAAATAATTTTATTAATGCAATATCTGTGCACATAGTTTTATGTACATGCAATTTTTTTTTGATGTTAGGTTTTAGTAAGGATTGTTCATTAACTTTTAAATGAACACCAGATTCCAACAATTCCGGATAATTTAAAGAAGCAAATGCCTGAAAATGCTCCGCATTAATTTTAGTAGTTCTGTTAGCACGATATAATTTATATTCAAAATATAAGCAAACTTCACGAATTACTGGTTTTTCTCTTTGCGTTAAGGAAGCTATTTGAACCGAAGTGATTAGATTCTCTTTTGCATCGGTTCGCAAATCTCCTATTGGTAATTGAGATCCCGTAAACACCACTGGTTTGCTTAAATTTTCCAGCATAAAGCTTAATGCAGATGCCGTATAACTCATAGTGTCGCTTCCATGCAAGACAACAAATCCATCTATATTATTATAGTTCTCTTCAACTATTTCTGCAATTTGCACCCAATATTCAGGATTCATTTCGCTGGAATCGATAGGCACTTTAAAGGAAATGGTCTCGATGATACAGTCAAGTAACTTGAGCTCTGGTATTTTTTCAATTAAATTATCAAAATCAAAAGCTTTCAAGCTTCCAGTTTCCGGATCCTTCATCATACCAATAGTACCACCGGTATATATCAAGAGAATTTTAGGATTTCTGTTCATGGTTAAATTGAGAATATTTCTATGCTATTATTGGTTGTGATCTCTGCAATATGTTCCTCGGTAACTTCATAAATTTCTGAGACCCTTTTTAGTACATTTTTTATGTAAGAACTTTCATTTCGTTTTCCTCTGTAAGGTGTAGGTGACAAATAAGGCGAATCCGTTTCCAATACAATATGTTTTAATTCTATTTGGTTTAAAAACTGATCGATTTTCCCATTTTTAAATGTTACAACACCTCCAATTCCTAGTTTCATATTATAGGATATAGCTTTTATAGCTTGATCAAAGGTTCCCGTAAAACAATGAAAAATTCCGAAAAGATCATTGTCTTTTTCCTCTTCAAGTATTTCAAATATTTCATCAAATGAATCCCTACAATGAATTACAATTGGTAATCTATGTTGTTTCGCCAGCTTGATTTGAAATCTAAATGCCTCTTGTTGTATCGAGAGCGTAGATTTATCCCAATATAAATCTATTCCAGTTTCACCAACCGCATAGAATTTATGAGCATTTAACATTTGTTCGACATGCTTCAATTCTTGTTTGTAGTTTTCTTTTACATGCGTTGGATGCAGTCCCATCATTAAATAAACATAATCAGGATATTTTGCCTCAAGATCGAGCAATGCCTTTGTGTAAGTGGAATCTATTGCCGGAACAAAAAACCTGGATATTTGACTATCCAGTGCTCTTTTTATCATTTGGCTTCTGTCTTCATCGAATGCTTCTAAATACAAATGGGTATGCGTATCTGTAATAACCATATTGCAAAAATAGATTATTTACTACTTATATTAGCAAAAAATTAAGTCCATGAATACATTAAATACATTCCTTTCCGAAAGGGGTTATACACGAATCAAATTGCATCAGACCAAAACCAATCACTTTGAAATTATAGCTTATATAAATGGTGTAAAAGGAAGGTTTATTCTGGATACCGGAGCATCAAATTCCTGTGTAGGTTTTGAATCGGTTGAACTCTTTAAGCTTGATACTGAAGAATCTGAAGTAAAAGCTGCTGGTGCTGGAGCAATAGATATGGAGACAAAACTTTCAGAAAAAAACAAAATTAAAATAGGAAAATGGCGAAATGACAAACTAGCCCTGATCTTATTTAATCTTACACATGTTAATACAGCATTAGTCAATCACCAATCAAAACCTGTTCATGGTATCATAGGTGCAGATATCTTAAAAAAAGGCAAAGCAATTATAGATTATAACAAAAAATATTTGTACTTGAAATTAAATTAAAAACATGACCAATATCATTTATTATTTAATTTATACTTAGTATTTTATCAGGCTATTAATCAGTAATAATGCGGAGTCATGGAAGAGTAGGTTGATATTATCTTTTTAGGATTTCTACTTTTGTAATAACACTTAATAATCAAATAACATATTTTTCCATGACAAAATAAGAAAAGCGCAACTTAAAACGTTGCGCTTTTCGACATCTGGACAATTTATTTTCACAGTTCTAGTGCTTTTTTAACTTCGTTGTTCATCAACAACTCAATTGGATTTTCCAAAGCTTCTTTAACCGCTACCAAAAACCCTACACTTTCTTTTCCATCAATGATTCTGTGATCATAGGATAAAGCTACATACATTATAGGTCTAATTTCTACTTTTCCATCTACTGCTACTGGTCTTTCAACAATATTATGCATTCCTAAAATACCACTTTGTGGTGGATTAATTATTGGTGTCGATAACATACTTCCAAACACTCCTCCATTGGAGATTGTAAATGTTCCTCCTGTCATTTCATCAACTGTAATTTGTCCGTCTCGTGCTCGAATAGCAAGTCTTTTCACTTCACTTTCAACTCCTCTAAATGACAATTTTTCGGCATTTCTGATCACGGGTACCATTAATCCTTTAGGACCGGAAACAGCAATGCTTATATCACAAAATTCATAGGTTAACATTTCCTTGCCATCTATCATCGAGTTTACAGCGGGAAATTCCTTTAGAGCCCTTACAATTGCTAGAGTAAAGAATGACATAAAACCTAAACTCACACCATGTTTTTCCTTAAACGATTCTTTATATTCTTTTCTCAAGGCAAATATTGGTGACATATCAACTTCGTTAAAAGTAGTAAGCATTGCAGTAGTATTCTTAGCCTCGACCAAACGCTCTGCAACTTTCCGACGCAGAAGTGAAAGTTTAGAACGCTTTACTCCACGACCCTCCACGTTAATTTGCTGACCCATTGAAGGAACAGCTTTAACTGCATCCTCTTTTGTAACACGACCATCTTTTCCTGTACCTTTAATTTCGTTCGCTGCAATTCCCTTTTCACTTAAAATCTTTTTAGCAGCAGGACTTGCTGATCCGGTAGCATAAGTTGTTGCTCCCATTGAACTATCAACTGTATTCGAAGATCCTAAATTGCTTTCTACTTTTTTGACTTCTTTTGCAGGCGTATCTCCTTCAGGTTTAGCAGCGTTTGTATCTATTAAACACACAACTGCACCTACAGCAACAGCATCGCCTTCTTCAGCTTTTAATGTGATTGTTCCACTGGCTTCTGCTGGTAGTTCAAGTGTTGCTTTATCGCTGTCCACTTCAGCTATTGCCTGGTCTTTTTCAACATAATCACCATCTTCCACTAACCAGGTAGCTATTTCCACTTCAGTAATGGATTCTCCGGGCGAAGGGACTTTCATTTCTAATATCATTTTTATATATTTTTGTCTTTACTTAATTTTCGTTGATTATTTTTTGTTTTATCAAATACATAATCTATCACTTCCTGGTGACGCCTTTTTGATCTTGTTGCACTTCCTGCTGCAGGTGCTCCGTAAGGTCTTCTTGAAGCAACTCTAAATGTTTTAAATTCTTCAAGGTGAACTAACATATGACTGTAGGCTCCCATGTTTCTTGGTTCTTCCTGAGCCCAAACAAATTCATCTGCATTTTTATATTTTTTTAAAACACTTTGGATTGTCTCAATTGGAAGTGGAAATAGTTGTTCTATTCTTACTAACGCCACATCCATTCGATCTAAATTTTCTCTTTCTTCCATTAAATCGTAATAGAATTTACCAGATACAAACACAAGTGTTTTAATATCTTCTTTTTTTACAGATTCGTCATCAATTACAGTTTTAAAGGAATCATTGGCGAACTCGTCAACGGAAGAAATTGCCTTGGGATGGCGAAGTAAACTTTTAGGTGTAAATATGATTAAGGGTTTACGATATTTTGCTTTCATTTGACGACGCAAAATGTGAAACATATTGGCTGGAGTTGTGCAATTTGCAACAAACATGTTATCTACTGCGCATAATTGCAGGTATCGCTCCATTCGTGCTGAGGAATGCTCTGCACCCTGCCCCTCATATCCATGTGGTAATAACATGACCAAGCCATTCTGCATTTTCCATTTGTCTTCACCGGCTGAAATGTACTGATCGATCATTATCTGTGCACCATTGCTAAAATCTCCGAATTGAGCCTCCCATATCGTTAAAGTATTGGGATTAGCCATGGCATATCCATAATCGAATCCTACTACGCCATATTCGGATAATAATGAATTATATATTGAAAAATTTCCTTGATTCAAACTAATATTATTAAGGAGTATTACTTCTTCCTCACTATCTTCAACTTTAACCACAGCATGCCTGTGTGAAAAGGTTCCTCGTTCGACATCCTGACCTGATATTCTCACATTAAATCCCTCAGACAGCAAAGTACCATAAGTAAGGTGTTCAGCCATCGACCAATCCAGTTTGTCTTGATCGAACATCGTTTTTCTGGACTGCACAAGGCGTTCAATTTTTCTGATGAATTTTTTATCCGAAGGTAATGAAGAAATCCTTTCAGTTATTAATTCAAGTTTTTCTAACGAACAACTTGTATCTACATCAATCATCATCTCATTAGTTTTAGCTCTGTCGAATTTTTTCCATTCAGATTGCATAAACGGTGTGATAATCGTTTTTTCTATCTTCCTGGAATCTTCCAATTCCTCTTCTAAGGTGGATTTGTAATCTTGTTCAAGTTTTTGAACATACGATTTATCTATAATTCCCTCTGTAATTAGTTTTTCCGCATAAATATCTCTGGGGTTTCTGTGCTTAGCAATGACTTTATACAAAATAGGCTGAGTAAATCTTGGTTCATCCCCTTCATTATGTCCATATTTCCGATAACCTAAAAGATCGATGAATACATCTCTTTTAAACTGCATTCTAAAATCTAAAGCAAAAATTACCGCATGTATTACCGCTTCCGCATCGTCGGCATTAACATGCATTACAGGAGATAAGGTTACCTTTCCAACGTCTGTACAGTAAGTGCTTGAGCGAGCATCTAAATAGTTAGTTGTAAAACCTATTTGATTATTAACAACTATGTGAATAGTTCCGTTCGTTTTATAACCATCCAGTTTAGCCATTTGAACTATTTCGTAAACTACTCCCTGACCTGCAATGGCAGCATCACCATGAACGATGATCGGTAAGACTTTGCTAAAATCCTTTGGGTAATAAATATCTTGTTTTGCTCTGGTAATCCCCTCAACAACCGCACCAACAGTTTCCAGATGAGAAGGATTTGGAGCTATATTTAAATTAATTTCATTCCCATTATCAGTCACTCTATTACTTGTCCAGCCTAAATGATACTTAACATCACCGTCAAACTCTTCCAATTCATAATCTTTGCCGTCAAATTCACCAAAAATATCTTTAGCCGATTTGCCAAAAATATTTGTAAGTGTATTTAAGCGCCCGCGATGAGCCATTCCCATTACAAATTCCTTAACCCCATAATGCCCTGCGGCTCTCTCAATCACCGCATCTAAAGCAGGAATTAAAGTCTCACCTCCTTCTAACGAAAATCGCTTCTGACCTACATATTTCGTGTGTAAGAAATTTTCAAAAGAGACCGCTTCATTCAGCTTTTTTAGAATATGTTTTTTTTGATTAGCAGAGAAATTAGGGTGATTTCCATTAGCATTCAACTTTTCCTGGATCCACTGTTTTTCTTCCGGTTTTCTTATATACATATACTCGGCACCAATGGCATCGCAATAGATATACTCTAAATGCTTTCTTATTTCTTCCAGTGTTTGTGGACCAATTCCCAGTATCTCTCCTGCATTAAAAACAGTTTTTAAATCATCAGCGGACAATCCAAAATTTTCTATAGCAAGAGTGGGCTCATAAGTTCTTCTATTTCTTACGGGATTTGTCTTTGTAAACAAATGCCCTCTGGTTCTGTAGCCATCTATAAGATTTATAACCTGAAATTCTTTTAGCACATGCTCAGGTACCTGTGTGCTAACGCCCTCAATTAATTCGCCGCTCAACCCATAATTTTCAGTTCCAAAATCATAGCCTTGAAAAAAGGCTCTCCAACTAGGTTCCACAGAATCTGGATCTTCTAAATATTGTTCATATAATTCAGCGAAATATGCTGTATGAGCCGCGTTTAAAAAGGAATATTTATCCATTGTTTGATACGAGATAATCCGGTTTATTCAAAAATTGATCAAAAATACAACATTTGCAAATATTGAGCTGTATATTTATATTTTTATAAACATTTTTAATAACACTATGAATATTAGTGAATTAAATTCTTTAATCAATGTAAAATACGTAGTTTTTATTATTTTCTTTGGATTAATTGGAGACACAAGTATAGCTCAAGTAAATAAAAACAATATATCTTCTAACTTTTGGAGTCGTGTAAGATTTGGTGGCGGATTTGGATTAAGTTTTGGTGATGGAGTTTTTAGCGGTACCCTTGCACCAAGCGCTATCTACCTGTTTGATTCACAATTTGCTTTGGGAACTGGTTTAAGTGTTACGTATTTTGAAAGAAAGAATTTGTTTAAATCGACAGTTCTTGGTGGAAGCTTAATAGGCCTATTCAATCCTATTCCTGAGGTACAAATATCTTCTGAATTAGAACAGCTTAATGTGAATAGAAATTACGATGAAGCATTTGTTACTAATCCTGATGATAATTATTGGTATTCGGCATTGTTTTTAGGTGCAGGATACAGAAGCGGGAACTTCACGATTGGAATTAGATATGATGTCCTATATGATGAAGACAAAAGTATTTATGCAGACCCCTGGATGCCTTTTATAAGGGTATTTTTTTAAATTAAACGGGGAAGAATGCTCTTCCTTCCCTTACTTCATTTGCCAGATCACAAATAGTTTTACTTTCTAAAGCATTCATTAATTCTGTTCTGAGTGGAGAAGCTAAATTATGTAATGGACAAGGTCTATCTTCATTGCAAGTCTCCAAACTCAATAAACAGGAAGTTAATCTCTTTTCACCATCAATAACATAAACTATTTTTCTAAACGGTTGGTTCTTATTTTCCTCGCTTAAATAAAAGCCTCCTTTAGGACCTCTTGTAGATGAAATTATATTCTGCCTGGCAAGTTCCTGCAATAATTTTGCAACATATGCTTGTGGAGCATTTATTGGTTCGGCAATATCTTTTACCATTATCTTATTTTCTTCACTTGAATTAAGTGCTAGAAACAAGACTGCTTTTATAGCGTATTTAGATGAATTTGAGAACATTTATACGTTGCTGACCACTATACATTTATAAAGGAACAACTTACAAACCTAAAAAGAAAGATTTTTAAACTGATTTTTATCATTGCATTTAGAAAGCTTCTGTCACTATATTTACTTATCAAATAAATACATTTCAAATGAAAATGGTTTACTTAAATCCATTGGTAAACATTAAACGCCCTGAATGCTTTTCGAAATAATCCTTTTGAAAAACCTTGTTATCAATTTATCAACTTTTTCTCTTAAAAATTAAATAATACTATGAAATTACCATATGCTGAACCTTACAAAGTAAAAATGGTTGAATCTATTAAAAGATCAACGAAAGAGCAGCGCAGGAAATGGATTAAAAAAGCCCATTACAATTTGTTTAACTTGTCATCCGATAAAGTTTTTATCGACTTACTTACCGATTCTGGCACCGGAGCAATGAGCGACAAACAATGGTCAGCCATGATGAGTGGAGACGAGAGCTATGCAGGTTCTACTTCTTATTTACAACTAAAAAAGATGGTTAATAAAATAACTGGTTACAAGTATTTTTTACCAACGCATCAAGGTCGTGCTGCCGAAAATGTTCTGTTCTCAGTTATGGTAAAAGAAGGAAATATCATTCCTGGTAACTCACATTTTGACACCACAAAGGGCCATATAGAATTTAGAAAAGCAACAGCGGTAGATTGTTCTATTGATGAAGCTTTTAATACAATAGACCAACATCCTTTCAAAGGTAACATTGATGTTGAAAAACTTAAAAATATATTCGATGAGAATCCAGAAAATATTCCTTTCGTTGTATTTACAATTACCTGTAATACATCCGGCGGACAACCTGCTTCCATGGAGAATATTAAAGCTGTATCTAAATTATGTAAATCATATAACATCCCTTTAATTTTTGATGCTGCTCGATTTGCTGAAAACGCATACTTCATAAAGATGAGAGAAAAAGGTTATGAAGATAAATCCATCAAAGAAATTGCTAAAAAAGTTTTTTCCTATGGTGATGGAATGACCATGAGCGCTAAAAAAGATGGCTTGGTTAATATGGGTGGATTCATTGCCTTGAAAGATGAAGAAATTTACAAGCAAGCAACTGTTTACAACATCATGTACGAAGGATTTATAACCTATGGAGGCATGAATGGCCGGGATATGGCAGCTTTAGCTGTTGGTTTAGATGAATCAACCGAATTTAATTATTTAGAAAGCCGGATAGAACAAGTGGCGTTTTTAGGTAGGACATTAACAAAATTCGGCGTTCCTGTATTACAACCTATTGGTGGACATGCTGTTTTTATTGATGCTAATAAATTTGTACCTACAATTCCAAGAGATGAATATCGCGCTCAAGCACTAGCTATAGAGCTTTATAAAGTTGGAGGAATTCGTGGTGTCGAAATCGGAACAGTTTTAGCAGACAGAGACCCGTTTACCAGAAAGAACAGATATCCAGAATTGGAGTTGGTTCGTTTGGCAATTCCCAGAAGAACTTATTCGCTAAACCACATGAAATATATTGCAGCAGTACTAAAAAACGTATACGATTCACGCAATGAGGCAAAATCTGGTTACACAATTATAGACGAAGCTCCAATTATGAGGCATTTTACTGTGAAATTCAAAAAAAACTAATGTAAAACATATTCAATTAATAGAATAAAGTAATTTTCCCACCATAGTTTTAATTATCTGGTAAATAGCTTATTTCATGAGATATATCATGTTTTGCCTTCTTTATTAGCTCTATCATTGGAACTTATTTTGAAGTTCAAAATTATGTCAAAAAAACACTCATTCCATATTCCTGTAATGGGAATTGGCTATACAATAGATTCACCATTAAAAGTTGCCCACCTTGGAATGGATTCTGTTATTTCTTTAGTAGATGACATCTTACTTGAGAAAATTAGAAAAATGTACAGTGAAAAATTCGAGATTCCTTATAAAGAAATCACTGATAAAATTGATGATTTTAGAGCAAAACGAATTACCTCTTATTTAAATCTGATAAATGATTTAGTAGATAAAAAAATTGAAGACTTAAAAACATTTACATCAGAAAAAAGACTTGAGTTGATGGAGTATTTAAACATGCTTCCAAACAGTTCAACCTTAATAGAAGAATTTAATAAACTGACTGCCACCAATATTAATGCAGCAGATATTAAAAAATGGCTTAACAATCATTTGCATAAAGGCTCTATAGATGTTAATATCATGACTAAAGTTGATAAAGACAACTATAAAAACAATGAAAAGTTACCTGTAGAATATAATGATGCGCATGCCGCAGTTCGTGGATTTGCGAAAAGTGATTTAGAATCTTCTTTAATCCTGTCAGCTGGAATGAACCCAAGATTATATGGCTTTTTAGAAGAGTTCGATGATTTCTTCCCAGACGAAACTGGCTTTATAAAAAAGAAAATTGTTTTAAAAGTAAGCGATTACAGATCTGCCTTGATCCAGGGAAAATATTTAGCAAAAAAAGGAATTTGGGTTTCAGAATACAGAATTGAATCTGGTCTTAATTGCGGAGGACACGCCTTTGCAACAGATGGTTACTTATTAGGCCCAATTTTAGAAGAGTTCAAATCTAATAGAGAGGAAATGGGTCAATCCATTCAAGAAATATTAATAAATGCTCTTTCTGATAAAAACAGACCCAGTCCAAAATCACAACTACCAATTAAAATAACTGCACAAGGTGGTGTTGGCACATCAGAAGAACATGAGTTTTTAATCGATAATTACGAAGTAGATTCCGTTGGATGGGGAAGTCCTTTCTTATTAGTTCCGGAAGCAACAACCGTGGATAATAAAACAATGAACAAATTGGCAGAAGCCAAAGAAAAGGACTTGTACTTAAGTCACATTTCACCTTTAGGAGTGGCATTTAACAACCTTAAGGGCAATACAAAAGATGCTGAAAAATTCGAATTGATAGAAAAAGAAAGACCTGGAAGTGTTTGTACTAAAAAATTCGTTGGCCTTAATACTGAATTCACAGATAGGGGCATATGTACAGCTTCAAGACAATACCAACGTTTGAAAATTAAAGAACTAAATGCTGTAAACTTATCTAAGGAAGAATATAAAACTAAATACGATAAAATAGTGGAAAAATCCTGTATTTGTGTTGGTTTAGGGACTTCTGCTCTACTCGCTCATGACGTAGAAACCAAAAAAGAAGGTGAAGGAGTTTCTGTTTGTCCTGGCCCAAACATGGCTTATTTTTCTAAACGAATGAGCTTAAAGGATATGACCAATCATATTTACGGAAGATCTAATATGCTATCGGGTTCTTATCGCCCAAACATGTTTATAAAGGAGCTGAATATTTATTTGGATTATCTTAAAAAACAAATTGAAGAGGCTCAAACTGAAATGACAAAAAAGCAAGAAAAATACTTGAAGAGATTTGCCAATAATTTAAATGAAGGCATTCAATATTACGATGTGTTATTCAGTGAATTAAAAGATAAATTCACCGATAATAAATTTAACATATTAAATGAATTAGACTTCAGTAAGAAACAGTTGCAAACTCTTAAAGTTAGAATTAACAGCTAATTAGAATTATTCCATATCTTAACAAAATGAAAATTAATGTCCTGATTATAACTATTCTAATTGTTTTATTTTCTAGCTGTAAAGAAGACACTAAAATAAATCCAAAAATTAAGGCTGAAACCAAAGATATAAGTTTGCTTGATACCTTAACTTTAAGACTTGATAATGGTGAAAAATGGGTTGTAAACAACGAAACCCAAATTGGTATAAATAAAATGGATTCCGTTATCACGGCTTTTAATGGAAGAGATAAAAAAGACTACTCAAATCTTGGCAAAGATCTTTCGATACAAATCGGTTATATTATTAGAAGTTGCAATATGCAAGGGGAAGCTCATGACCAACTACATGTTGTTTTGGTCCCTATGTTAAACGAAATTTCCGTATTAAAAGAATATAATAACAAACTAGAGAGTAAAAAAGCTTTAAGTAATTTAGAAGAATTAATTGATGCATACTACAATCATTTTAAGTTTTAATATTGGCTTTTGTACCACACTTTTTGCCATTCTCGTTGTAAAATTAAAAAAGTGACCTCTTCTGACAATTTTATCATATCTGTTCCATCCAATTCTCTTACTTTTTTTTCCGAAACATCGATTATATAAAGCAAATTCAAATAATCGGTAAATTTTTCTTGAATTAGTTGATAAACAGTTTCGTGTAGAATTAATTTTAAACTTGTTGGCAGCACCTCTTCATCAAATTCCAGATCAATATTTGCAAATACAAAGTCCTTATTTAGTTGATTTATTAAATTTCTATAAAGATTATTTTGGTGGGCTTCTAAAACGAGCTCATCGAAAGTAACTGGAAGTTTCATTACACATTTCTATTCATCAGGTCTTCTCCAAATTGTTTTAACAAGGATTTTTTATCCTCAGATATATTCAGAGTACTTAATACAGAGAATGCTTTAATTGTATAAATTTCGATCTCCATTTTTGTGGCTTCAGCAGATCCTGTTGATTCAAATATTTCTTTAACAGTATTAATTTTAGTCTCTACATCTTCCGGATAAATTCCATATAAATGCTCCAATTGTTGCATTTCCTCTGTATCACTATAAGCCATTGATCTCAGATAAAGAAATGTCTTTTTGTTCTCGATTATATCACCACCAACTTGTTTACCAAAAGTTTGCGGATCTCCAAAAGCATCTAAATAATCATCTTGTAGCTGAAATGCTATACCCAGATTTTTGCCAAATTCATAGATCTTCTCCTGGTCAGATTTGGAGGCTCGAGCTACAATTGCTCCAATTTTCATGGCAGCAGCTACGAGTACCGCAGTCTTATATTCTATCATTTTTAAATACTCCTGCAAGGTCACATTATCTCTCGTTTCAAAATCAATGTCATATTGCTGACCTTCACAAACTTCTAAAGCTGTTTTACTGAATAATTTCGCTAGTTCCTTAAACGTATCGGGTTCGTAATTCTCAAACAACTGATATGCCAATATCAACATGGCATCACCCGATAATATTCCAGTATTCAGATCCCATTTTTCATGAACAGTTTGTTCGCCTCTTCTTAATGGTGCATCATCCATTATATCATCATGAATAAGTGAGAAATTGTGAAACAACTCGATGGCTAATGCCGCATTCAGACAATTATTATAATCTCCACCAAAAATATCTGTGGTTACGAGCGCTAATGTTGGACGTAAGCGTTTACCTCCAAGTTTTAAAATATACTCTATAGGTTGATATAAGTTTTTAGGCTCCTTAAATGCAAGGTAATCTTGCATGAATTCTGAAAATTCTTGTTGATATTTTTTTATTGAAAGCATGGTGCAAAAATAATGTAAAAAGTTTCATTTCGTTAAGCGTTTGTGAGTTTTATGTTAAATAATTGTAAAACTTTGGAAACTTTTTTTGTGTTTAAAGTTTCCTCTATATATTTGCACTCTAAAATTTAAAAAATGGAGGCAACAAAGGAAAAGATTTTGAACAAAACTGGCGATTCCTTTTTAAAATTTGGATTCAAAAGTTTCACAATGGATGATATTGCCAACGACTTGGGCATATCAAAGAAAACACTCTACAAATACTTCAATAATAAACATGATCTAGTATCCCAGGCTGTTGCCTACATGCATGAGAATTGTCTATATAAAATTGATGGTGTTTGCCAATTAGGATATAATGCAATAGAAGAAAATTTTGAAGTAAAAAAGATTTTTAAGGATATGTTTCAGGCCTCAACAGATGAATCTCCCATGTACCAGTTGGAAAAATATTATCCAAAAGTTTTTGAAAAAGTAATGCAAAATGAATATATGATGTTTCAGGATTGTATTGTTAAGAATTTGGAAAAAGGAATTACAGAGGGGTTATATAGAGAAGACATCGAAATTAATATAATTACTAGATTCTATTTTGCTTTGATTATGGCCGTTCATAATGATGACCTTTTTGCATATAACAAAAATACGATAAACAAATTAGAAATAAATGCCTTGGAATATCATACGCGCTCAATAGCTACGGCAAAAGGAATAAAGGAATTAGAAAAACAATTACAAAAAACAAATACCAACCAATAATGAAAAAAACAATAATTATAGCTTTAGTTATATTGTTTGGTTACTTAACAAACGCCCAAGAACAGTATAGTTTGACACTTCAACAAGCTATTGATTTCGCTTTAGAAAATAATAGATCTGCAAAAAATGCCACTCGAGATATTGAAGCTGCAAAAAAACAAAAATGGGAAACCACTGCCACTGGTTTACCTCAAATTGAAGCCAAAATAGATTACAATAATTGGTTAAAACAACAGGTATCCTTAATTCCTGCTGAGTTTTTTGGGGGGAATCCGGGTGAATTTGCTGAAATTGAATTTGGGACAAAGCAGACCATGAACGCAACGGCAACGGTCAAACAATTATTATTTGATGGTTCCTATTTAGTTGGTTTGCAATCTGCTAAAGTGTTTTTAGAAATATCCAAAAACGCGAAAGTAAAAACCGACCTTGAGGTTAGAAAAGCAGTGATCAATGCCTATGGAAATGTTTTACTAGCCAAAGAGAGTGTAAAAATATTAGAAAGAAATAAAGATGTTTTACAAAAAAATTTGAATGAAACAACTAAGATCTACGAAAATGGCTGAGAAGAGGAAGAAAGTGTAGAACAACTCCAAATTACACTATCTGGTATTGAAAGTAGTTTGAATAATACCTTAAGACTAAAAACATTAGCATATCAAATGTTAAACATTACTCTTGGATTAGATTTAAATTCTAAAACGATACTTATTGATGATCTTGAAAGTTTGACTGCAAAAAACATTTCTTTAGACTTACTGAATAGCGATGATAATATAGAAAATACTATTGATTACAAAATTGCTTTTAATGACAAAACATCAAAAGAGTTACTCCTAAAATTAGAAAAAAGTAAAGCCTTACCAACATTAAATGCCTTCGTGAATGGAGGATATGCGGGAAATGCTAACAATTTTTATTTTTTTAAAAATGAACAAAAATGGTTTGGTTCTTCATTGCTTGGGGTTTCTATGGATATTCCAATTTTTAGTTCTTTGGGCAGAAGTGCAGCTACTCAACGAGCTAGAATCAATCTTGAAAAGGCTGAAGATGACCTTACCGAAGTTGAACAGCAAATTAAATTTCAAATCACAAGTGCTAAAAGTAATTACCAATTTGCCATGGAAGACTATGAAAATAAAAAACAAAACCTGAATCTTGCCGAAAGAATCGAACAAAAAAATCAAACTAAATTCTTTGAAGGTATTTCTTCAAGTTTCGAATTAAGACAAGCTCAAACCCAATTGTACTCCGCACAGCAAGAGTTTTTGCAGGCTATGTTGGACGTAGTTAATAAAAAAGCAGATTTAGAAACCGTATTAAATAAAACAAATATATAACCAACTAAGACATAAAAATCATGAAAAATATAATATCCATAATCTTACTCTCACTTATTTTAATATCATGCGGAGGTGATAATAAAGAAAGATCTGTTGAAGATGTAATCGCAACCCAGAATCTAAAACAGATACGTGCTAAAAAAGCTGAAATCACAAATAAACAGATTGTATTCGCTTCTCAATTGAAGTTATTGGATAACGAGATTTCCAAATTGGATACCGAAAAGAAACTTCCTTTAATAACTACGTTCAAGGCTAAAGAAGAGCAATTCGATCACTATTTGGAATTCCAGGGAAATGTAGATACCAAGAATCTGTTAACCATTACGGCAGAATTTAATGGAATACTTTCAAATATTTATGTAAAGGAAGGACAACGGGTTGGAAAGGGTCAGATCCTTGCAAAAATCGATGATGGTGGCTTAGGTCAGCAATTAGCTCAACTTGAAATTCAGGCAGAATTAGCAAAAACAACTTATGAACGACAAAAGCGCCTATGGGAGCAGAAAATTGGAAGTGAAATTCAATTTTTACAGGCAAAATCTAATTTTGAGGCGCAGTCACGCGCAGTAGAACAACTTAAAGAACAAATCGCTAAAACAATGGTCAGAGCACCTTTCTCAGGCACTATTGACGATGTTATTACAGAGAAAGGAAATGTGGTAGCAGCAGGACAAACACCGCTTATGCTTTTAGTCAATCTTAAGGATATGTATATTGAAACCAATGTTCCTGAAAGCCACATTACCAGTGTTACAGAAAATAAAGATGTTATTGTAGAATTACCAGTTTTAAATAAAACTGTAAATACCAAAATTCGTCAGGCCGGTAGTTTTATAAATCCGGCTAACAGAACTTTTAGAATAGAAGTTGCAGTACCAAATAAGGATAAAACCATCAAACCTAATTTAACAGCCAAACTTAAGATCAACGATTATTCGAATTCAAATGCAATATTAATTCCCCAAAGCATTATCTCTGAAAACGCAAACGGTGAGCAATATGTTTATGTTGTGAAAAATTTGAAGGAAAATATTGGGAATACTCAAAGAACATTTGGTACTGCAGAAAGAGCAATCATAAAAACTGGTAGAACTCAGGGCGATATTATCGAGGTTTTGGATGGTTTAGAAAAGGAGACTCAAATCATACTGGAAGGTGCACGATCTGTAAAAGATGGTCAAACTGTTGAAATACTTAAATAAACAACTAAAAAATGACTAAAAAAGAAAAGAAGGTTTATAAAGAGTTTAAGTTATCCTCAACAGCCATAGAAAATAAAACAACGATCTATGTATTGATTGTTCTGATCTTGTTTCTTGGGATTGGCGCATTTTATAGCATGCCAAGAGCAAATTTCCCGGAAGTCAATGAAACCAAAATATACGTTAGTTCCGTATTCCCAGGAAATACTGCAGAAGACATAGAAAAATTAATTACTGATCCACTGGAGGATAGATTACAAACAGTCAGTAATGTGGTAGAAACGACATCTACTTCTCAGGAAGATTATTCAATGATTGTTGTTGAATTTAATGAAGATATTAGTGTTGCATCTGCAAAGCAAAAGGTAAAAGACGAAATAGATTCTGAAACCTCATCTGAAGACTGGCCAACATTCAATGGTGCCAAAGTAGAACCTGATGTGTTTGAACTTAATTTGTCTGAAGAATTTCCAATTATGAATATTAATATAATAGGAGATTATCCGGTAGACAAACTAAAAGAATTTGGCGAATACCTGGAAGATGAAATTGAAAACTTACCGGAAATCAAACAGGTAGACATTAGAGGTGCTCAAGATATGGAAGTAGAAGTTGCCGTAGACATTTATAAAATGATGGCTGCTCAGGTTAGCTTTAGTGATGTGACCAATGCCATTCAAGGTGGTAATATGACTATGTCTGCAGGAAATTTGATTACAAGTGGACAACGAAGAACAATTAGAGTCTTAGGAGAAATAGAATCTCCTTCAGAATTAGAGAATTTTGTAGTTAAATCTGAAAATGAAAGTCCAATATACCTAAAGGACATTGCTGAAGTAACTTTTAAAGAAAAAGATAGAACAACCTATGCAAGAGATTTTGGCCGGAGAGTTGTTATGCTTGATGTGAAAAAACGTGCCGGAATGAACATGGTTGATGCTACAAACCAGGCAAGAGAGATCGTTGATGATGCTATAGAAAACTATTTTCCAAAAGATCTGTCAATTTCCATATCTAATGACCAATCCAACGTAACGATTACAATGGTTGACGACTTGGTGAATAACATTATTTTCGGTGTTATTTTAGTTGTAACTGTCTTAATGTTCTTTTTAGGTTTTAAAAATTCATTATTCGTTGGATTTGCAATTCCTATGTCGATGTTTATGTCGATTTTAATCCTCAATACAATTGGGTATTCTCTAAACGTTATGATCCTGTTTGGGCTTATTATGGGTCTGGGAATGTTGGTAGATAATGGAATTGTGGTTGTGGAAAATGTTTACAGACTAATGGATGAAGAAGGAATGAGTCGTGTGCAGGCTGCCAAAAAGGGAATTGGAGAAATAGCTTTCCCAATTATAATATCTACTGCTACTACAGTAGCAGCCTTTATTCCGTTAGGATTATGGCCTGGAATTATGGGTGAATTTATGATTCTACTGCCAATTACATTATCAACTGTTCTTGGCTCTTCATTATTTGTTGCCATATTCTTTAATTCTGTATTGGTTTCTCAGTTTATGAGTGTTAAGGACTTTGATGTTCCATTTAGAAAAAGATTGATTACCACAATCTTATTAGTAGTTTTCGGATTTATGATCATTTTTTTTGGAGGTAGCTACAGTGCAATTGGAACTTTATTCTTGTTCATTGCGACCATGCTATGGATTTATAGATTGGTCTTAAAACAATGGATACAATATTTCCAAACAAAGGTATTGTCAAGATTTGAAAATTTTTATGAAAAATTGTTAAGAGGTGCTTTATCACGCTGGAAACCTTATGCTATAGTTTTTGGTACAATTTTCTTATTGTTTTTTGCCTTTGGCGCATTTGGCTGGTCTTTAGGTACTCAGCGTACAAAAGTTGAATTCTTCCCAGACAACGTGCCAAACCAGATAATCGTTTACATTGAATATCCCGAAGGTACAGACATTGAAAAAACGAATCAGATCACAGAAGCCATTGAAAAGCGTTTTTACGACATGATTAACGATGATATCTATATGGATGGTAATTACAATTTCATGGTTGAAAGTGCAGTTTCACAAGTTGGTGAAGGTGCCGGAAATCCCCAAACAGATATCGGTACAACTGAAATGCCTCATAGAGCGAAGATTACAGCCTCGATGCGAGAATTTAAATATAGAAGAGGACTTGATAGCCAGGTGTTATTGGAGAAAGTACAAAAAGGGTTGGCCGGCATTTATCCAGGTGTTTTAATCTCTGTAGAAAAAAATAACGATGCTCCTCCTGCAGGACATCCAGTAAATATTGAATTAGAAGGATCAGATTATGATGAATTGATAGTCACTGCAGAAAAAATGCGAAATTTTATTAATTCAAAAAGCATTGCTGGGATAGATGAGCTTAAAATAGACGTCAATAAGGACAAACCATCAATGCTGGTTTCTGTAGACAGAAAAAAAGCAGGAGAATTAGGTGTAAGTGCATCTCAAGTTGGAAACCAATTAAGAAATTCAATATTTGGAGTTAAAGCTGGTGTTTTTAAAGAAGGAGGTGAAGATTATGACGTTTATGTGCGCTTCAACCAGGAAAACAGGTACAATACAAGTGCATTATTCAATCAAAAAATTACATTTAGAGATCAATCCTCAGGAAAAATCAAAGAAATTCCTGTATCTGCCATAGCAGATCAATCGAATACATCGGGATTTAGCTCGATTAAACATAAAGATTCCAGACGAGTTGTTACAGTTTATTCCGCTTTAG
>CAJIBV010000124.1_pt1 | contig 35451 bp, 26 predicted proteins | sample 9199431 | NCBI WGS metagenome assembly CAJIBV01 (sample SAMEA7708314, study PRJEB35096) | sediment metagenome | biome: marine neritic benthic zone biome [ENVO:01000025]; feature: sediment [ENVO:00002007]; material: shallow marine sediment [ENVO:03000034] sea grass bed [ENVO_01000059] ...
CAAATTTCAAAGTTTGGTGTAAAATCAATTAATACAGTTTGTTTACAACCTGGGGAGATTCAGACATATAATAAGACGTCACAATCTACCATTTTTGGTTCTGGAACTAGTTTTGTTAAGTCTGAATTGTTATCAAGCATTACATTTGACCTTAAATTTGAACATAATTATGGTGAGGATTCAGATTTTGGAATGCAAATAAGAAACTTGGGTGAAGATGTGATTTTCATTTCTAACATAATTATTACGCATTTAAAAGCTCCTGTTGGTGGTTACAGGATAAAACATAAAAACGAGTGGGATGACGAAAAGTATACACCTAAGCCTTCGCCCACGATCATGCTATTTAACCAAAGATATTTTACTGGTGAGCAAATAAATGGTTATAAACTATTGTTATTTACTAAATTTTATAGAGGCCAGCCGGTTAAAAATCCTTTTCGCTATATTTCATTAATGAACAAGCGTTGGAATACTAGTGTATATTGGAGTAAAATTTTAGCTTATTAACAAAATGCTTAAACTTTTTACTGATATTGAATTATTAAATGAGGAAAACAGGTCTTATGTATTTCCTTTGGTTTTTGATCTTTACTTTTCTAACAGCAAGTTTTTAAGCAAGTATTATAGTTTGACAGATAATATTGAGGATTCTGATATTATAGTTCTACCATTGGAATATGCTTTTATGCTAAAGAATTATAATAATTATTTGAATCCATTTTTTAAACATACAAAGAAATTTAATAAACCAATTTGGATTTACTCTGGTGGAGATTTTGGAATTAGCCTCGAGGATCCCCAAATTTATAATTTCAGGTTGGGAGGATTCAAAAGTAAACTGAACGATCGAACTATCATTTTACCATCATTTGTTTCAGATCCGTACCTCGAATATTTGAATAAAACCTTTACGCCTCTAAAAAAGGAAGAGGCTCCCAGTATTGGATTTGTAGGTCACGCTAAAGATGGAAATGTAAAACTTATAAAAGAATTTCTAATTTATTTAGGGATTAACATAAAAAGACTATCTAAACTCGAATTTACAGATTATCAATCATTTTATCCTTCGAGCATTAAGCGAGCAAAGTATCTAAATTATTTAAAGCTTGATGATTTTTTAGAAACTGACTTTATATTCAGAGATAAATATAGAGGGGGTTTTACATCAGAGGAAAATAAAAAGAAAACAACAATTGAGTTCTATAAAAATTTATATGAAAATCCATACACTTTTTGCATGAGAGGAGGAGGTAATTTTTCAGTGCGTTTTTATGAAACATTAGCTGTAGGAAGAATTCCGGTTTTACTGGATACAGATTGTCTTTTACCATTGGCTAATAATATTAACTGGAATGAACATTGTATTATTTTAAATGATTCTGAATATAAAAGCTTGAGCAATAAAATTGTTAACTTTCATAATAATATAAATGAAAAGGGATTCATTGAAATACAGAATAGTAATCGAAAACTATGGGAAGATTTCTTAACAAGGCACTCTTTCTTTAAAGTTATACATGACCAATTTACAGCCAAATTAAACTAGAATGACAATTAAGTTTTCTTTAATAATTTGCACATACAAAAGGCCTGATTCTCTTATAAGGTTATTGAATTCTGTAAAATCTCAAAAACTTTATCCAAATGAAATATTAGTAATTGATGGATCTCCTGACGTTGAAACAGAAAATGCACTTAATAAGTTATCCTTTGATGAATTAAAATATTTTAAAGTTGAGGCTAAGGATCGCGGGTTAACAAGACAAAGAAACTTTGGAATTAACTTGGTTAATGATAAATCGAAGATCATTTGTTTTTTGGACGATGATATTGTTCTGGAAAACAATTATTTCGAGGAGTTGATATCAACTTACAACAAAAGAAGAGATGCTTTAGCTGTTGGAGGATATATTGTGAACGAAATTTTATGGAAAAAAGAAGAGAAGCAAAATGACAGCAAAAAATTTTTCTTTGATGGTTGGTCGAGAAACGAACCATTAAGATTTAGAGTAAGAAAATTATTTGGATTACTTCCCGATGTGGATCCAGGTTATTTGCCAACTTTTTCCCATGGGAGGTCGATTGGTTTTCTACCCCCTTCAGGAAAAATTTATCCTGTTGAGCAAATTATGGGAGGAGTTTCTTCATTTAAAAAAGAGATTTTTGCTAAGATAAGGTTCTCAAATTATTTTGAAGGGTATGGTTTGTATGAAGACGCTGATTTTTCACTTCGATTATCCAAAAAAGGTAAAATTTATATTAACACAAATGCTAAACTAAATCATCATCATGACGATTCAGGAAGGCCAAATAAATATAAATATGGTAAAATGGTCATTAGGAATGGTTGGTATGTTTGGCGTGTTAAGAATCCTAAACCCACATTAATAGATAGGTTTAAATGGAATATGACAGCATTGTTATTAACGGTAATAAGGTTTGGAAATATTATGAATACAAACAAAAGATTAGAGTCGTTAACAGAAGCTTTAGGAAGAATCTCAGGATGGTTCACCTTAATTCTACATAAGCCAAAATTTAAAGAATGAAATTCTTAATTATAACACATGTAAACCATTTATACCAAGGCAATAACTACTTTGCCTATGCACCTTATGTAAAGGAAATGAATATCTGGTTAAAATATGTTGATAGTGTTGAGGTTTTGGCTCCATGTTCATTAAAAGAGAACACAAATTTGGACTTGGCTTATGATCATAAGAATTTGGATTTTATTTATATTCCTGCCATTGAATTTTCATCCTTAAAAAAAACCATTACCTCCCTGATTAAAATGCCTTCTATTATGTCGAAAATGTTTTCAGCTTGCATGAGATCAGATCATATTCATTTACGTTGTCCAGGGAATATAGGCTTGATAGGCTGCTTAGTACAAATATTTTTTCCTAATAAGATTAAAACGGCAAAATATGCAGGAAACTGGGATCCTAAAAGTAAACAGCCATTTAGTTATAAGGTCCAAAAATATGTTTTGAATAATACATTCCTTACAAAAAACATGCAAGCCCTGGTTTACGGAAAATGGAAAAATATGACCAAAAATATAAAGCCTTTTTTTACTGCATCCTTCAGTAATTCTGAAATAGAGGGTTTGATAAAAAGAAATTATTTACCACCTTATAAGTTTGTATTTATTGGTACTCTTGTTCCTGGTAAAAGACCCTTACTTACAGTTAAAATTATAGAGTCATTACTTAGAAATGATATTGAATGTTCATTGGATATTTTTGGAGAAGGAATTCTCAATCAGGAAATTACAGATTATGTAGTTAGTAATGACTTGAAATCCAAAATACGCATTAATGGGAATGTATCAAAAGAAAAACTGAAAACTGCTTTAAAAAATTCAGATTTTTTAATTTTACCTTCGAGATCTGAAGGTTGGCCAAAAGCTGTTGCTGAGGCTATGTTTTTTGGAGTCATTCCAATATCAACAAATATATCTTGTTTAAGTTGGATGTTGGATGAAGGGAGACGAGGGATATTAATTAAAGAAGACCTGATTTTAGCTACAACCAATATTAAGACAAGTATTAAAAAAGATAACTTATTATCAATGTCTATTGCGTGCCAACAGTGGTCTCATCAATATACTTTGGATAGGTTCGAGACAGAAATTAAAAAATTACTAGGTAAAGAATGAGGGTACTACAATTAATAGATTCTTTACATTCAGGTGGAGCAGAACGTGTTGCAGTTAACTTTGCGAATGCCTTAGTAAAGAAAATTGACAAATCTTATTTATGCACCACAAGACAAGAAGGTGTTCTTAAATCGAACTTAAATTCCAAAGTGGGTTTTCTTTTTTTGCAAAAACGATCAGTAATTGACTTCAAAGCGATTACATTATTAAACAGATTTATAAAAAGCGAAAAAATTGATATTATTCATGCCCATTCAACTTCTTTTTTTTTAGCTACTATAGCGAAAATATTTAATAAAAAAATAAAGGTAATTTGGCATGATCACTATGGGAATAGTGAATTTTTAGATAAGCGAAAATCTTTCATGATCAAGTTGTGTTCGAATTATTTCGATTTTATTTTTTGTGTAAACAAGAATTTGGAGCTTTGGACAAAAAAGTATTTAAGATTTAAAAATGTTTTGTATTTACCAAATTTCGCTATTTTGAACGATGTTACACCACAAACAAGGCTTTCGGGCCTTGATGGAAAAAGGATTGTTTGTTTAGCGAACCTTAGAGAACAGAAGGACCATATTACTTTAATAAAAGCATTTAAAGAAGTACTAAAAAAAAATCCGGATTGGTCCTTGCATTTGGTGGGAAAAGATTTTTATGATGATTATTCAAAAGATTTGAAGAAAGAATTAGATTCTTACAAATTAGTTAATAACGTTTTTTTGTATGGTAGCAGACCAGATATTGAGAATATTTTGGGTCAGTGTGAAATCGGTTTGCTATCTTCAAAGTCAGAGGGATTACCGTTAGCAATTCTTGAATACGGGTTGTCCAAATTGCCAGTAATATGCACTAATGTAGGAGAGTGTGAATCGGTTATTGAATCAGAGAATTATGGAATATTGGTAAATCCAGAAGATGAGAAAGAACTTTATCAATCTATAAATTATTTAATCGAAAACAAAAATGTTCGATTAAATATGGCTTTTGAACTTAATAAAAAGGTTCGAGAAGAATTTTCGCAAGAAGTAATATTGAATTTAGTTTTAAACATTTATAAAAATAAAATTAATTGAAACTTAATGACAAATATATAAAGTTAATTGCCTTACACATTTTGTTTGGCCTGCTAGTTTTTGGATTAAAAGTATTATCTAAAGTCTATTTTGTGGCGATATTAATATATTTTACGTATTCAATATTAAACGCCAAAAGAAATACAAGAGGCGTTCAAGTACTTATTGCCTGCTCGTACATTGTTGGATGTGAAGTATTTTTACGAATGACCCAAGGTAATTTTTTGTATGAAGTTGCCAAGTATCTTGTGATTGTTTTTATTTTTATCGGAATGTTGTTTGATGGAATTAAGAATAAATCCTTCCCGTATTTCGTATTCCTCTTTTTACTAATACCTTCAGTATTCGTTACGGGAATGAATGCAACCTTCGATACCAATATTAGAACAGCAGTAATGTTTAATTTGAGCGGTCCAATTTGTCTGGCAGTTGTTTCCCTATATTGCTACGATAAAAAGATAAGTTTTCAAAATCTTCAAAAGATATTATTGGCGGCTTTACTACCAATAATCACAACAACGGTATATTTATTTCTTTTTACACCAAATGTACGAGATGTCATTACCGGTACCTATTCCAATTATGAAACTTCTGGTGGCTTTGGTCCCAATCAAGTGGCCACAGCACTAGGATTAGGAATGTTTATAGTTGCTTCCAGATACTTTATAGTTTCTAAAACATTAATTATGAAAATTATCAATCTATTAATTCTTGCAGTAATTTCATACAGGGGATTGGTAACTTTTAGTCGAGGAGGAATGTATGCAGCAATAATTATAATAGTTGCATTTTTGTTTTTTTACTATAAAAGTTCAAAAAGAGAAAGTAAACAGAATATTATAAAATCTCTTTCTTTGTTTGTTATCATTGCAATATTTACCTGGATTATCAGTTCTATTCAAACAGGTGGATTAATAGAAAAAAGATATGCGAATCAAGATGCTGCAGGAAGGGAAAAAGAAGAACTTGCAACAGGAAGAGCAGCACTCATCTCATTCGAACTGGAGGAATTTATAAGTAATCCTTTTCTAGGAGTTGGTGCAGGAAAAATAAAAGAGTTACGCTTCGAAAAGGAAGGTCGTGCGGCAGCATCACATAATGAAATATCTCGAATATTAGGTGAGCACGGAATGTTGGGAATATTTGCTTTTTTGATTATTTTCTTTGTTCCATTATCATTTAGGATGAGAAACAGGAAAAATATATTTTTCTATTCGTTTTATCTTTTTTGGTTTTTAACAGTTAATCATTCTTCAATGCGTATTGCGGCACCGGCGTTTATTTATGGATTAAGTTTACTGAACATTTATTATGAGAAACCTGCTGTATATAGGAAACAAGTTAAATAATGAGAGTTCAAATATTACTACAATTGATACTCTTGGAAACCATCTGATACAAGAAGGTTATAATGTAATTTTTTCTTCTTCGAGAATAAACAAAGTATTGAGGCTATTAGATATGGTTTATTCAGTTATAAAAAACTCGAAACGAATTGATTATGTGTTAATTGACACTTATAGTACTCAAAATTTTTATTATGCATTTGTTGTTAGTATATTGTGCAAACAACTTAAACTAAACTACATACCAATTTTGCATGGAGGAGATCTCCCAAGCAGGATTGAACGAAGCCCAAAACTAAGTAAATATATTTTTAAAAATGCTTTTATAAATGTATCTCCATCGCTTTATTTAAAGCAAAAATTTCAGGATTTTGGGTTTTCTAATATTGAATATATTCCTAATTCCATTGAAATTAAAAACTATCCATTTTCTAGGAAAAATGTTGTTAAACCAAAATTGTTCTGGCTCAGGTCCTATAAAAAAATATACAATCCACTAATGGCTATAAAAGTCGCAAATAGTTTAAAAAATAAAGGATTCAACCCAGAATTATGTATGGTTGGGCCAGATGGAGACGGTTCATTTCTTTTTGCTCAAAAGTTATCTCGCGATTTAAATGTAGAAGTAAATTTTAAATTGAAAATGAGAAAAGAAGATTGGATAGAACTATCTGAAGACTATAATATCTTTTTAAATACCACTAATTATGATAACATGCCAGTGAGTATTATAGAGGCCATGGCCTTGGGATTTCCAATAGTCTCTACCAATGTTGGTGGAATTCCGAAATTAATAAATGATGGCGAAGATGGTTTACTGGTGGATAAGGATGATGTTGAAGCTATGGTAAACCAAATTATTAAATTGATCAATAACCCTGAATTAGTTAACCAATTGACTAATAAAGCACGAACAAAAGCTGAAAAATTTAATTGGGATATAGTTAAGATAAAGTGGATTGAACTTTTTAATTCACTCAATTTATAAAAGTTGTTTTCTCTAATTCGTTTACTATCTTTACAACTTGCTATTAAACTCTTATGGCTAATAAAAGCAGTATTCATTTTGAAATTTCTGAACGTAAAATACTGTTGCGTATTTTTGACATTGCATTTATTTTATTTGGACTCTATTTAGTAGGTAATTTATTCGATTTTGATTATTTCAGAATTACCAGAGAAAACTGGTCATGGACTCTGGTACTAGTTGTTTATATTACTGTTTTTGGTACGATTTTCGAACTGTATGATCTTCAAAAATCCAGTAAGTTAGAGATTATAATAAGTAATATCGTTTTAACTTCCTCAGTTACTGTATTATTCTACTTGTTAACGCCATTTTTTACACCAACATTACCGGATAATCGTCTTCAAATAATTTATTTTTATCTGGCATTCGTTATTTCCTTAACGATTTGGAGATGGGCCTATATTACATTTATATCTTCACCCAGATTCTATAAAAAAGTTCTTTTAGTAGGTGAAATATCAAATATTGAACCCATCGCTAAATCCCTTAAAGAATCCGATCCTAATTATAAGATAGTTGGATTCATTAATTGTGAATTTGAAAGTACCGATAGAATAAAGTTTAAAGGTATAAAAGAATATAGTCCCAATGAATTTATACAAATTATTAAAGAGCAAAAAATTTCTGAGATCGTTGTGGCTAGTTATAATTCGGAAACAATAACTCCCGAGATTTATAATGACTTGATTACCCTGTTAGAGAAAGGATTTACTATTCGTGAATATACTCAAGTGTATGAAGAAATTAATTATAGAGTCCCAGTTCAGTTTGTTGGAAAAGACTTTTACAAATATTTTCCGTTTAGTCGAAGTAATCAAAATAAACTTTACTTATTATACCGCAGGTTATCGGATATTTTCTTTTCCATTTTAGGACTTGTGTTAGGAATAGTTTTGTTACCATTTATTTTGGTTGGTAATTTAATTGCAAATCATGGCCCAGTTTTCTACACCCAAGAACGTATTGGCAAAAATGGAAATCCATTTGCCATTATTAAATTACGAACAATGGTAAAAAATGCGGAAAAAGATGGAATGAAATGGGCGCAAAAAAATGATGTTAGGGTAACTAAATTCGGTAAATTCTTGCGTATAACCAGAATTGATGAAATTCCACAATTTATTAATGTCCTAAAAGGTGAAATGAGTTTGATTGGACCTCGTCCAGAACGTCCATTTTTTGTTCAGGAATTGTCTCAGATCATTCCTTTTTACGAAACAAGACATATAGTTAAACCTGGTTTAACTGGATGGGCACAAGTAAATTCAAGGTATGGTTCTACAATAGACGACAGTCTCATAAAATTGCAATATGATTTGTTCTATATAAAGCATAGAAGTTTATTTTTAGATCTAAATATAATAATTAAGACCTTAAGTACAATTATCTATTTTAGAGGAAGATAATTATAGAATTATCTGTTTCTTGTAATATATAATCAAATAAAAATATCTTATCAGTAGTGCTATTAGAAGAGGAATAATGACCAATGCAAATCGTTGAATTCCAATTATCCAGTGCAAAGAAAGCAGACCCAACATTATTATTAGAAATTTAATGTATTTTCTGAACCAACTTCCTGGTTTGGTTCTGGTTACTTGCATAACCATGAAAATATTTATGGTAAATGCCCATAGCAAATTGTAGTTTGTGGCAGTTGCTTCATGATCCGTTGCAAACCACAACAATAAGATTACGGTTCCAATAATTCCTGTTAATGCAAATAAAACAATATCTAACCATTTACTCCGGCTATTATTCTTTAAGTCTTTATAAGTAACAGCAATAATGATGATGCTAATTAATACAATTATAAATAATGGACTTAATAAAAAATTATTAGATACAGGACTATCTGTTTTTTCATAAATTGACTGATTACTTAATACAAGCCTTTTGTTTGAATTAGATTTTAAGGTAGCGACTTGAAAAAAACTATAAACATAATCTGGTAAGAACATATGCTCTATTTCCGAGGCTTTTTTATCTATAATAGAACCCAAGGCTAGATCTATACCAAAACTCCCCCAAGAATTCCAATTTAGATTTTCTTGAATTAGAACTCTAAACGTTTTACTTTCAAATGACTCAGGTTTATTAAAATCAATATTATCTTTTAATGAGTAAACAAGTACATCTTTTATCTTGGTTGCACAATTGTCATAAAAGAAATCGTATAAATAATATTGATTTGCAGGTTCATAATTTGTAGATAGGTAGTCAAATACTTTTTGCTTTTCATCCAATGATAAATTTAGAATTTGTTCTTGTATTGTTCTATTTTGTTTAACATAACTTTCCCTGAATTCTTCGTAATAATTAGCTCCAATCTTATAATTTAATTTTCCTTGAGCAAATTTGGTATAGAAATTAGGTGTGTCGAAATCATAAACACCATAATTAAATACAATATCCATTAAACTGTCCTTAACTCGATATGCACTGTGCCCAAAGGAATCATTTAAAGAACTTCCAGGGCCAATTGTAAGGACACTAATTCTTGAATCTGGAGAAAGAGTTTTGTATTGGGATTGAACAGATTGATTAAAAATAAAGAACAATATTAAAAGTATAAAATGCTTCATATTACTGTATTACCTAAAAATACTAAAATCTAATTTTACAGAAAAGACATTGGAGTACAAAGCCGCACTTTGATCACCAATATCTGTAAACGCATAATCTACTTGTATTCCTTTGTAATTAAATCCTAATCCAAAATTTGGTTGAAAGCTAATTTCTTCAGTATTATCAATACTTAACTCATTCTGAAAATTGCCTATACCTCCTCTTAGATAGATCATATCAATATAACCAAACTGGAAACCAAATGCTGGATTTATACTTGCAAAAGAAGATGAAATTATATCGTTATTCTCTTCAAACCTCATAATAAGATCAATTTCAGTAACCAATGAATAATCATAATCAAATTCAAACTTTTTAGCGATACCAAGTTGTAATTTTGGAATTGTAACTTCTGAACGCTCTGGTACTTCTTGATTTTGTCCTTCTATTGCATTTTGAATTGTTGAAAGTTTATCTTCATCGAAACTCCATGAATTAAAAGTAGTTGTAATATCTCTTACCATTAAACCAAATTTCCAATTGTTCTTGCTTTCGAATTGGACACCTAGATCCAATCCGAAACCCCAGGAATTAGCAAAATCTCCAATGATTCTCCTTATAATCTTAGCATTAACTCCGTAATTCAATCCATCCAATGGTAATTTTCTAGAATAGGAAAAGGTCAAACCATAATCAGCTGTTGAAAAAAGGCTAATTCGATCATAGTTAATATTCCCCTGTTCATCGATAAGTTGTGTAGTATCTAAAATGTCATCAACCCCAAATCTAATTAATGATAAAGCTACTGCACTCTTATCATCTAAAGGCATGGCAAATGCTGCATAATCATAATTGGCAATATTTGCAAAATAACTTGCATGCATTAAAGCAATTTGGTTGTCCTCCAGTTGTACTAATCCTGCTGGATTCCAATACCCCGAATTAACATCTGAAGAACTTGCAACTACAGCGTTACTCATTCCAAGAGCTGCAGCGTCCACTCCAATATTCATAAACTCATTAGAATATTTTCTGGTTTGCCCGGAAACAGAAATACAAAATAAAATAATAAAGACTAAAATGGAATGTTTCAAAAGCAAATTTTTTAGCAAATATTAGTAATATTTTTTACATAAATAACTGTAAAATAAACCAGTTATTGTTTTATGCTTGTTTTAGACGAAAATAGTTTACTATTTTTACAAAAACTAACTTAATGACTTTTAAAAAGCATATTCCTAACCTAATTACTTTGTTAAATGTTTTTTGTGGAAGTGTGGCCGTAATTTTTGCTGCTAATAGTAATTTTGTAATGGCTGCAATTTTTGTTTTCTTAGGTATATTTTTTGATTTTTTTGATGGCTTATTAGCCCGGAAATTAAATGTACAAAGTGAATTGGGAATTCAATTAGACTCACTGGCGGACATGATTACCAGTGGCTTGGTTCCTGGAATCATTATGTTTAAGTTATTGTCATTAACGGTAAATCCTTCGGACGCATTTATAACTGAGGAATGGAATTCCTATTTTCGATTGTCCGGAATTGAAGCATCATTATTACCTTTTATTGCTTTACTCGTCCCTATGGCATCCGCATATAGATTGGGTAGATTTAATATTGATGAAAACCAACAAACATATTTCATTGGACTTCCAACACCTGCAAATACATTGTTGATTGTTTCATTACCACTTATTCTGGAATTCCAGAATAATGATCTAATGAATTCAATAATTTTAAATAAGTGGTTTTTAATTGGATTAACATTTTTAAGTGCCTATTTATTGAATTCCAAGTTCAAACTTTTTGCACTGAAATTCAGTGACTGGAGCTTTAAGAATAATTCAATTAGATACGTATTTATTCTGTTGGGTATTATTTCTCTTATAACTTTACAGTTCGCAGCCATACCATTGTTAGTAGTAATTTATATAGTTATGTCTTTGTTAAATAAAGTATCCTCCAAATAATCAATTAAAAAGTTTATGGCATCAGGTTTTTTTGCATTATTAGATGACATTGCAACTCTTATGGATGACGTGGTGGCGATGAGTAAGATCACTACTAAAAAAACCGCAGGAATTTTAGGTGATGATCTGGCAGTAAATGCAGAGAAAGCTTCGGGTTTTGTGTCTTCCAGAGAACTACCTGTTCTATGGGCTATATCTAAAGGATCGTTTATAAATAAACTGATTATTTTACCTGTAGCATTTATTTTGAGTTATTACATTCCATGGCTGGTAACCGTTTTATTGGTTTTAGGGGGACTTTATTTGGCTTATGAAGGTGCCGAAAAGATATATGAATTTATTTTTCATGGAAACCATGAACATACAATAATTCCAGATGAAATAATTAGCAAAGAAGATGTCCTCAAATTGGAAAAGAAGAAGATAAAATCTGCTATACTAACTGATTTTATTCTATCTGTAGAAATTGTAATTATTGCTTTAGGAGTTGTTATTGATAAAGAGTTGGCTGTTCAAATTATGGTAGTATCGTTTGTCGCCTTAATTGCTACAGTGGGAGTTTATGGAATTGTAGCTTTAATCGTTAGATTGGATGATTTTGGCTTACACTTGATAAAATTAAGCAATGGAAAGAAAAGGTTTCTGTATTATTCTGGCAGGTTAATGATACTTGCATTGCCAAAGATCGTAAAAAGTTTATCGGTGATAGGAACCCTGGCTCTGTTGCTGGTTTCTGGAGGTATCTTTATTCATAAAATCCAATATTTTCACCACTTTTTAGAATTTTTACCTGGTATTGTTAGAGATTTCATTGTCGGATTCCTTGTTGGAATAATTGTTGTTTTAATAGTAAACGGTTTTAAAGCAATAATCAAGAAGTTTCACTAGAAGTCCAATTTCTTTTTTCTCAATTCAAAGTTTTTACCCAAATACACCTTTCTAACCATTTCATCATTTGCTAATTCCTCTGGTATACCTGCTTTTAGAATACTGCCTTCAAACATTAAATATGTTCTGTCCGTAATAGCTAAAGTTTCCTGAACATTATGGTCTGTAATTAAAATTCCAATGTTCTTTTTGGTTAATCGTGCCACAATACGCTGAATATCTTCAACCGCTACAGGATCAACACCTGCAAAAGGTTCATCTAATAAAATAAAACTTGGATCTGTAGCTAAGGCCCGGGCTATCTCGGTACGTCTTCGTTCACCACCAGAAAGTAAATCACCTCTATTCTTTCGAATATGGGCTAGGCCAAATTCCTCAATTAGCCCTTCCATTTTTTCTTGTTGTTCTTTTTTACTTAGCGAAGTAAGTTGTAAAACACTTAAAATATTGTCTTCAATACTTAGCTTTCTAAAAACTGAAGCTTCTTGAGCTAAATATCCTATACCACTTTGTGCACGTTTATACATAGGATAATTTGTGATTTCATTATTATCTAAATAGATGGTTCCTCCATTTGGCTTAATTAGCCCAACAATCATATAAAAACAAGTAGTTTTACCAGCACCATTAGGCCCTAATAATCCAACAATTTCACCTTGATTAACTTCTAAAGAAACATCTTTTACAACTTTTCGCCCGTTGTAGGACTTTAACAGATCTTCGGCTCTTAATTTCATAGTTACAATAACGTAAATATTAATTAATTATTAGTTTCTAAATCTTCCCAAAACTCATAGGCACGTCTTAAATGTGGAATTACTATCGTCCCACCAACTAGAGTTGCTATACTTAAAGCTTCCATTACTTCTTCTTTTCTTAACCCTGCATTTTTGCCACTTTGTAAATGATATTTAATACAATCATCACAACGCAAAACAGCCGAGGCCACTAAACCCAATAACTCTTTTGTTTTTGTATCTAAAACACTATCCTGATAAGCATTAGTGTCTAAATTAAAAATACGTTTTATTATTTTGTTGTTATCTGCTAAAATCTTATTATTCATTTTAGCTCGATATTCATTAAATTTTTTAACTGGTTCTGACATCTTTTTGCGCTTGTTTTTGTTGATTTTTCACAACAATTTTTGAAATGTAGATACTTACCTGATAAAGTACTAAGATTGGGATGGCAACAATAATTTGGCTTGCTATATCTGGTGGTGTAATAATGGCTGAAAGGATGAGGACTATAACTAAGGCATACTTTCTATATTTCTTCAATGTCTCTGGTGTAACCAATCCAACTTTGGTGAGAAAATAAATGATAATTGGTAATTCAAATACCAAACCTGAAGCAAGAGAAGCCGATCTTACTAATGCTATGTAGGAACTTATATCTATTTGATTATCCACAACGTCGGAAATACTATAATTCGCCAAAAAGTTTATAGATAATGGGCAAACAACATAGTAGCCAAATAAAACACCCAAGAAAAACAGGAGGGAAGAAATAATTATGAATCCTTTGGAGTATTTACGTTCATTGGGCATTAATCCCGGGCTTATGAATTTCCATAACTGATAAATGACATACGGGAAAGAAATTATAAAACCTGCAAGGATAGATGTCCAGATATCTGCAGAAAACTGTCCTGCCATTGTCCGATTTTGGATGATCATGGGAAGAGCTTCGTTACAAAATGAAGTTTCCACACCAATAAATTGTCCAGCTTTGCATAACAGATTATATGTAGGAAAGCTCATTTCGAGAGGAGCAAAAATAATTAGTTTAAATAAGGATCTACTAAAAATAAATGCAAAAGTACCAACTAATACAATAGATAGTGTAGCTCTTATTAAGTGCCATCTTAATTCTTCAAGATGGTCAAGAAAAGACATTTCATTCACATCTTTTGCCATTATATAATGCCTTCTTTAATTAGATCATGCAAATGAACAACCCCTACATATTTTCCTTTTTCTTCAACCAATAATTGTGAGATACCAAAATTTTCCATCATATCCATGGCATCAACAGCCATGGCATTCGAATCAATTCGTTTCGGGTTATTAGTCATAATGTCCTTTGCTGTTAATCCAGAGATATCTGTGACCTTGGTTAGCATTCTTCTTAAATCACCATCTGTGACTATTCCAACAATCTTACCACTGTTTACAACTGCAGTTACTCCCATAAGTTTTTCAGTAATTTCAACAATTACTTTAGCTATATTAGTGTTTGGTGATACTGCTGGTTTTTCGTTTAAAGATGATAGGTCATGCACTCTTAAGTACAATTTCTTGCCTAATGAACCTCCAGGGTGGTATTTAGCAAAATCCTTACTGGAAAAGCCTCTAATTTTTAGTAAACAAATTGCCAAGGCATCTCCAATGACCAATTGGGCTGTTGTGCTTGTTGTTGGAGCTAAATTATTTGGGCATGCTTCCTTACCCACAAAAGTGTTTAAAACATAATTTGCCTTCTGACCTAAAAAAGAATCTTTATTGCCAGTTATAGCAATCATTTTGTTTCCGGCATTCTTTATTAAAGGTACTAAAACTTTTATTTCAGCTGTATTGCCGCTTTTAGAAATACAGATGACTACATCATCCTTAAGGATTAAGCCTAAATCACCATGAATGGCATCTGCCGCGTGCATGAATATGGCAGGAGTACCTGTGGAGTTTAAAGTTGCTACAATTTTGGTAGCAATTATAGCACTCTTGCCAATGCCTGTAATTATAACCCTACCTTTAGATTTATAAATTAACTGAACCGCATTTGCAAAATCTTCATTAAGCAAATCAGAAAGATTAGAAATTGCCTTACTTTCTATGTCAATAGTTTCTTTTGCTATGCTTAAAATTGAGTTTTTATTGTTCAAAATTTATGAAATTTAGTATTTGTGTCCTATAAAGATTTTGTTATCTTTAAAGATACTCTAACTTAAAAAAGTTTAGACATACAAAAAAACGAAAAAAAAATGTTAGAGTAATTTAAATAAGTTATAAAATGAAATTAAATTTTAAATTTCATTAATTTAAAAATACTATTTACAATTTTAGAAGGAATTAATGAATACGGTACATGTTGACTTACATTCAGCTTTAAAGAAATATTTTGGATTCAGTCAGTTTAAGGGATTACAAGAGGATGTTATAAAAAGTTTGGTTTCAGGTAATAATACGTTTGTAATTATGCCTACGGGTGGAGGCAAATCTTTATGTTATCAACTACCTGCTTTAATTAAGGAAGGAACTGCTATAATAGTCTCTCCACTAATAGCACTCATGAAAAATCAAGTCGATGCTATTAGAGGTATTTCTAAAGATGAAGGTATAGCACACGTTTTAAACTCATCGTTAACTAAAACCGAGGTAAAAAAAGTAAAGGAAGATATTATCAACGGTGTCACAAAATTATTATACGTAGCTCCAGAATCTTTGACTAAATTGGAAAATGTAGATTTTTTAAAATCTGTGAAGATTTCATTTTTAGCTGTGGACGAAGCTCATTGTATAAGTGAATGGGGACATGATTTTAGGCCGGAATACAGGAATTTAAGACATATTATAGAACGCATTGATAAAAGTGTACCAATCATTGGTTTAACAGCCACAGCTACCCCTAAAGTTCAGGAAGATATATTAAAAAACCTTAGAATTACAGATGCAAAGACCTTTAAAGCTTCATTCAATAGACCAAATCTCTATTATGAAGTTCGACCTAAAACAAAAAATGTTGATGCTGAAATTACACGTTTCATTAAAAAGAATTCCCATAAATCAGGAATAGTATATTGTTTAAGTCGAAAAAGGGTAGAAGAACTGGCTCAAGTTCTACAGGTAAATGGTATTAAGGCAGTTCCTTATCATGCTGGATTAGATTCTAAAACAAGAGCTAAGCATCAGGATATGTTTTTAATGGAAGATATAGACGTTGTGGTTGCAACTATAGCTTTTGGAATGGGAATTGATAAACCAGATGTTAGATTTGTTGTTCATCATGATATTCCAAAAAGTATAGAGAGCTATTATCAGGAAACGGGTCGAGCAGGCCGAGATGGAGGTGAAGGTCATTGTTTAGCCTATTATGCCTACAAGGATATAGAAAAACTTGAAAAATTCATGTCTGGAAAGCCAGTTGCTGAACAGGAGATTGGCCATGCTTTATTGCAAGAAGTTGTTGCTTATGCGGAAACTTCTGTTTCTAGACGAAAGTTCATGTTGCATTATTTTGGAGAAGAATTCGATAATGAAACGGGAGAAGGTGGTGATATGGACGATAATGTTCGATATCCAAAAAAGAAGCATGAAGCTAAGGAAGATGTCGCTAAACTGCTTCAAGTGGTAGTTGACACAAATGAAAAATATAAAAGCAAAGACCTTGTGAATGTAATGGTTGGAAATGCTAATGCTTTAATTAAATCCCACAAAACTGATGCCCTACCATTTTTTGGTGTTGGTAGTGAAAAGGAAAAGGGATATTGGATGGCATTAATACGGCAAGTTTTAATAGCAAAGCTTCTGAGCAAGAATATTGAAACTTACGGAGTATTAAATATTACAAAAGAAGGAAGAGAATTTATTGATTCTCCAAAATCTTTCGATATGACGGAGGATCATGTATTTGCTGATAGCGATGATGACAGTATAATTACATCTTCAAAATCTGGTGGAGGTACTGCAGATGCCAAAGTGCTAGCCATGTTAAAAGATTTGAGAAAAACTAATGCCAAAAAACTAGGGGTACCTCCTTTTGTTATATTTCAGGATCCTTCTTTGGAGGATATGGCTTTAAAATATCCTATTACACTGGATGAATTAAATAATATACATGGTGTGGGAGAAGGAAAAGCTAAGAAGTATGGTGAAGATTTTGTAAAATTGATAGCGGAGTATGTAGAGGAAAACGATGTGTTGCGTCCAGATGATCTTGTGGTAAAATCGACTGGATCTAATTCAGCATTAAAATTATATATCATTCAAAATGTAGATCGAAAATTACCTTTAGATGATATAGCTTCTGCAAAAGGCATGGAAATGTCCGATTTTATTAAAGAAATGGAGGCAATAGTTTTTTCAGGAACCAAACTAAATATTAACTATTGGATTGATGAGATTCTTGATGAAGAACAACAAGAAGAAATTCATGACTATTTTATGGAAACTGAAACTGATAAGATTGACGTTGCTATAGATGAATTTGATGGTGACTACGATGATGAAGAACTTAGATTATTCAGAATAAAATTCATTAGTGAGGTTGCTAATTAAAATCTCCTAAAACTTTACTTGATTTGAACTTTGTTAAAAAAGTGATATTTGTATATTTGCGTACTATTAATTAATCCATGTTATGCAAGACGGTTTATACGCAAAATTAAATACAAATAAAGGAGAAATACTTGTCACATTAGAGTACAAGAAAACTCCTGGCACAGTTGGTAATTTCGTGGCTTTGGCTGAAGGAAATTTAGAAAACTCAGTAAAACCCCAGGGGAATAAATATTATGATGGCCTTAAATTTCATCGTGTGATTCCTGATTTTATGGTTCAAGGGGGATGTCCTTTAGGAACTGGCACTGGAAATCCTGGGTATCAGTTTGATGATGAATTCCACCCTGATTTAAAGCATGACGGACCCGGAATATTATCGATGGCAAATGCTGGCCCTGGAACAAATGGCAGTCAGTTTTTCATAACACATATTGAAACGCCCTGGTTAGATAACAAACATACAGTATTTGGTAAGGTTGAGCATGGGCAGGAAGTTGTTGATGCCATTGCACAAGATGATACTATTGATAGCGTAGAAATTATGAGAGTTGGAGAAGATGCTGAAGCATTTAATGCCGTTGAAGCTTTTAGAGTATTTGAAGGATCGAGAGAAAAACGAATAGCAGAAGAAAAAAAACAAGCCGAAGCAGAATTGGAAAAATTGGCAGCTGGATTTACCAAAACGGATAGTGGTTTGAGATACCAAATAATTCAAAAAGGAAGTGGGGTCAAAGCAGAAAAAGGAAAAACTGTTTCCGTACATTACAAAGGTCAACTTTCAGATGGAACTGTTTTTGATTCTTCCTACAAAAGAAATGAACCAATAGATTTTCCTTTAGGAATTGGCCAGGTTATTAAGGGCTGGGATGAAGGTATTCAACTTTTAAATGTAGGAGATAAGGCCAGACTTGTAATTCCAAGTAAGCTTGGTTATGGTTCACAAGGTGCAGGCGGTGTTATACCACCAAATGCAACTTTAGTTTTTGATGTAGAATTAATGGGTGTTAAATAATTTATCAATAATATCGTACTATAATAAAGCCTTCTTACGTAAGAAGGTTTTTTTGTTGGCTAATGTAGCAATTACTGGAAAAATTCAATTAAATTTTCCATGTATTTATCTTCTTAAGACAAACGAACAAAAAAGTTTTTATAATCAATTAAATTTTAAAATTAGTTCATTTATATCATCTGATACGCGTTTTAAGAATTTTGATAAGATTTTGGTAAGTTAACCCAGATTTTTTTACTTGTTTAAAATTGTGATGCTATTAAATTAAAAGTGGTAACCCTCTTATTGGCAGTATTTTGAGAATATTTTTTTAGTGTTAAAATCGAATAAAATTCGGTTATAAATACGTAGGATTTAATAGAATCTTACATTTTAGTTTAGATTAAGTGTAAATAATACCTCTAAAGTGCATATTTTTTTTCGATAAGATACATTTTTATCACGATTATTAATTACTAATAATACTTAATTTTAAATAATTAATTTAATCCACCCTCTGTAATGGCAAGTCGTGTAGAAAAACTAAGTTTGTTATCAGAAATGATCGCTTTTGCAAAAGTTGATGATACTCTAAAAACTATTGAGTACAATTTTTTAATAGGAATTGCAAAACAACTTGAGATAACTCAGGAAGATTTCGATTATTTATTGAATCATCCTGTAAATTATGCCTATTTAAAAACCCATTCTGAACGTATTGTTCAATTCCATCGTTTAGTTTTATTAATGAATTTAAGTGATGAAATTAACAAGGAGAAGTGGATTAAAATTCACAATTTTGGGCTTAGAATGGGATTAAGTCAGGAATCTATTAATCGAGTTCTTGATTTGATGGAAAGTTTTCCAAATAAAATTGTACCTCCAGATGTTTTAATCGACATTTTTAAAGTTCAGTACAATTAGTTGACTTTTAATTTATCAAGTTTCTTTTCGTAATCTTTTATTTTATCCCTTAGTTGGGCTGCTAAGAGAAAATCAAGTTCTTTAGCTGCTTGCTCCATTAACTTTCTATGCTCCCGAATTTTCTTTTCTATTTCTTGTTTGGTAAGATATTCACTTTCTGGTTCAGCAGCCTTTAAAGCTTCCAACTCATAGTAATAAGAGCTTACGGAGTTCTTTGAAAGAGCATTGTCGAGACTTTTATTTATTTGGGCAGGTGTAATATTGTTCCTCGTATTATAATCAATTTGTTTTTGTCTACGGTAATTGGTCTCGTCGATTGTTTTTTGCATGGAATTTGTAATTTTATCAGCATACATGATTGCTTTTCCTTTTATGTGTCTTGCTGCCCGACCGACAGTTTGAGTTAAAGACCTGGTAGAACGTAAAAACCCTTCTTTATCGGCATCTAGAATGGTTACGAGTGAAACTTCAGGTAAATCAAGACCTTCTCTCAACAAATTAACTCCAACTAACACATCAAATAATCCTTTACGTAGGTCCTGCATAATTTCAACCCTTTCTAAAGTATCCACATCGGAATGAATATAACGCACCCTAATTTGAATTCTAGCAAGATATTTGGTTAATTCTTCTGCCATTCGTTTGGTTAAAGTGGTTACCAAAGTACGTTCATCCATTTCAACACGCTGTTGGATTTCTTCAATAAGGTCATCGATTTGATTCAAACTTGGACGCACCTCAATTTCGGGATCCAAGAGCCCAGTTGGTCTTATAACCTGTTCTACATAAACGCCGTCTGTCTTTTGTAATTCATAATCAGCTGGTGTGGCACTTGCATAAATAACCTGATTTTGCAACGATTCAAATTCTTCAAATTTAAGAGGTCTGTTGTCCATAGCGGCAGGTAATCTAAAGCCATACTCAACCAAGTTTTCTTTTCGGCTTCGGTCACCACCATACATGGCGTGGACTTGTGAAATTGTGACATGGCTTTCGTCTATTACCATTAAAAAGTCCTCCGGAAAATAATCTAATAAACAGAATGGTCGAGAGCCTGGTTTTCTGCCATCTAAATATCTTGAATAATTCTCAATTCCCGAGCAATAACCAAGTTCACGAATCATTTCCAAGTCGAATTCTGTTCGCTCCTTAAGTCTTTTAGCTTCCAAATGCTTTCCAATGTCCTTAAAATAGTCATGTTGTTTAACTAGATCATTTTGAATTTCTTTGATGGCATTTTGTAACACTTCAGGAGAAGTAACAAACATATTTGCAGGATATATAGTAAGTACATCGTATTTTTCTATTACATGGTTGGTTTGGATGTTGAAAGACTCAATTTCTTCAATTTCATCTCCAAAAAAATGGATTCTAAAGGCGTCATCCGCATAGCTTGGGAATATGTCAACAGTATCTCCTTTTATTCTGAAATTTCCATGGTAAAAATCCGATTCTGTCCTAGAATATAAGCTTTGAACCAACTGATGTAGTAGTTTAGTTCTAGAAATTACCTGATCTTTTTTAAGTGTTATAACATTTTTCTGAAATTCCACCGGATTTCCAATACCATATAAACAAGATACAGATGCCACAACAATTACATCTCTTCTTCCAGATAATAAAGAAGATGTTGTACTAAGTCGCATTTTTTCAATTTCTTCGTTTATAGAGAGGTCCTTTTCTATATAAACTCCAGAAACAGGTATATAAGCTTCTGGTTGATAATAGTCGTAGTACGACACGAAATATTCGACAGCGTTATCAGGAAAAAATTGCTTGAATTCAGAATATAACTGTGCAGCTAATGTTTTGTTATGGGCCAAAACCAATGTCGGTCTTTGAACTCTTTCAATTACATTTGCAATGGTAAAGGTCTTTCCCGATCCTGTAACACCTAACAAAGTTTGGTACTTTTCATTGGATAAAATTCCTTCGGATAATTGAGAGATGGCTTCTGGCTGATCACCAGTTGGATTAAATTCTGAAACAATTTTGAATTTCATTTTGCAAAATTAAGCAAAATATAAATGGAAATTTATAAACTATATTTACCGTTTTAAGGCAAAATGACCTTTAACATCGAATTCCTTGCCATCTTTTCTGACTATTGCTGTAAACCAATAGTCGGTACCTTCCTTTTGAGAACCATTATATGTTCCATCCCAACCAGGAGAATTATGAGCTAAAGTTTTAAGTAATTTCCCATATCTGTCATATATATAAACAATGGTTCCCGGCATAGTTTCGACTCCAGTAATGTGCCAGGTATCAAAATGTCCATCACCATTGGGTGTGAAGAATTTAGGAGTATCTATTATAACTATTTCTTTTGAAATATCACTACATCCATTAAGATCTATTACTGTAATTGTGTGATATCCTAAGCTTACATATTCGAATACATTTGATTCCTGTGGCTCACCATCGTCTAATATATAAAGGTAATCTCCAATTCCACTGATAGTCACCGTTACATTATTAGGATCTGAAAAATCGACAGTCTCAGTTAATTCAATTGTTGCTTGTTCAGATTCTATCACTGTAAATTCTTGAGTAGTTTCACATCCAAACGGGGTAATTACAGTTACCCAATAGTTACCAATAGCATCTATTTCTATCTCGGGTGTAGTTTCATTAGTCGACCATATATAGGAATCATTTGCATTATTAGTATTAGCACTGACATAAATGGGTGTGATCCCATTGTTCAGGCAAAGTGTTAATTGATCAGGTATATCTAATATTGGCAATGGGTGTACAATAGTCTGAAATTGTGTTATTGAGAAGCACCCACTCACATTATTATTAATCCTTGCATATATAGTTTGACCATTGAAGGCGAGGTATGATGCACTTAGTGGATTCTCGCCACTTTCGGCAGATTCTAAAGATTCAAAATAACTAACATTGAAATTAGAAGGATTCTGATTTCCTATTATGATTGATGTATTGATGGCTAAATTAAATTCGGCTATTTCATCATCATCGTCATCACACAACTCTAAATCAATAGGCGTGTATGCGATCGGATTTGGGAGAACAATCACATTAAATGACGATGTGATAAAACAACCTGTTATTTCATTTTGAATTCTGGTAAAAAATGAGTGTGTATCAATACTGTATGCAAAATCTGTGTCTATTTCATTTGTATCATTCAAGGCATCTGTCTGCGAATTATAATAGGAGATGTCTATATTATTCAAATCATCTACTAGCAGTTGGTTCACGGACAAAAGATCGAATATCCCAGTTTCGTTCTCGCATACAACAATGTCATCCAATTCATTGAAAGCAGGAGGGAGGTTTACCATTAAATCTAATGGAATTGTAACATAACAGGTCGATACAGAATTAACCACCTTAACAAATACTGTCTGTGGGTTACTCGTGTTCGTGTAATTTTCGGCATTTGTTATTTGATTCGTATGGGAAACCAGATCATCTTCATTCTCAAAATAAGTAACCTCAATGTCGTTTTGTCTGACATCTAATATATCAAACTCTGAAATTGTTAAGTCAAATGTTGTAATCCCGTCGTAATCATTGTCACAGGCTTCCAACGGAATTGACGGATTTGTTTCCGGTGATTGAATAACATTTAATCCGAATTCGGCTATGGTATAACAACTAAATCCATTTTCAATTCTTGCGTAAATTTGCTGTGGATTTTGAATATTCTCAAATTGCAGATTAATAGCATTATTCGCAGAATCGGCATCTGAAAGGGTTGTATAAAAGGAAATATCTAAACTTTGTGAGGTACCGTTCGAAATTTCTGTAATTTTTTCATTGAGATCAAATACTTCAACTCCATCGTTGCTCACATCATCACAAGTGTACCAATCTAATGGCGGATTGAAATCTGGTAATGGATCCACAACAATAGTAAAAGACGATGTGCCGTAACAATCTGGATCACTAGTATTCTCTACTCTAACGTAAATTGTTTGAGGACTTGTCGTATTTAGATACACATTATTTTTATCTATGCTATTTATTCTGTTGATAGCATCATTCTGGTTTTCATAGTATAATACTTGCTTTCCAGTTTGACCATCCAATATTTCGTCATCTTTTGTAGCAAAAATAAACTCTGATGTGTGATCATTATCACTTTCACACAATTGAAAGTTTGATATTGAAGGAAAAACTGGTAGAGTGTTAACTATTATTGGTATTGGAACAATTGTGAAACATTCTGTAATTGTACTTTCAATTCTAGTATAGATCGTTTGTGTAGATGCATTATAAATTGTTGGATTTAATAAAGCATTTATATCGTTATCAGCATCATCTGAAGAAACATGGAAGGAGATTTCCAAGTTATCGGTACTGTTTAATATCTCTGGTATTTTTGCATTTAAATCTACAAAATACATTCCGTCCTGGTCATTATCACAAATAATAATATCGGCTGGAGTATTAGCAGAGGGTGCCGGAATTATGTTAAGTTCAAATTGTGTTACATCATAGCACCCAGTTGTGTTATGCGTAATGCGTGCAACAATGGTTTCCGGATTTGAAACATTGGTGTAAAAATCAGGTAGAGCATTTTCGTTATTTTCAGCATCTAGCTGGCTATTAAAGTATCTGACATGAGTTACATTTAGGTTACCATTGGAGATTTCGTCATCATAAATTGTAAGGTCTATAGATGCTATTCCATCGTCATCAGTATCACAGTAATCCACACTACCTATTGGTTGCATTAAAATAGGAGGATTAATGATCAACTGGATTTGAGCTTCCTCAATACAGTTTTGACTTACTACTTCTATGTACAAGACCTGAGGATTACTGGTATTTTCGAATGGTAAGGTTTCATCCAAAGCATTGGTCTGGTTATTCAAATCTTCTTCCGTCAGGTAATATATAACATCTGTACCTGGTATTCCATTTAAAATTGTTATCTCCATGTCCGCGAGGTCAAATATTTCTTGGCCATCGTTACTATCATCATCACATACTTCAAAATCTTGAACTTCAGTTCCGGTAATCAATAAATTAGTATGCACTTCAATAGTAGCTATCGAAAAACAACCAGTCGTAGAATTTTCTACTCGAACATAAAGAATCTGGTAATCAGGTTCACTATTTATAAATGCATCGATATCTGGAATAGGATTATTGCCTGTCATAGCATCGTCTAAACTCGTATGAATAGTTGCATCCACACCAGAAAGACCTTGTAATATGTCTTCCTGTGCTGGAGTTAAATCAAAACTTGCAAATCCATCATGATCCTCATCACAGGCATCTAGTATAACTGTCGTTACCGGTAAAATTGGATTCTCAAACACATTAACAGTTAAGGTTGTATAACTCAAACATCCTGTTTCCGAATCTTGAATTCTTACATAAATAACATCTGTTGGGTTTGAATTGATATATGGAGAAATTATTGGGTTTTGATTATTTGTAGCATCAAACTGTGAATAATGATAGCTAATGTCATAATTTGTTTGGTTGTTACTAATTTCATCATTTTTAGTAGTAAGATCAATTTCAGTAAATCCATCATTGGTATCATCATCACATATGTTTAAAGGTGATGGTTCTGAAATAACAGGAAGTGGATTAACAACTAAATTGAAACTTGAATATGCCATGCATCCATTATTGGTATCTTCAATTCTCACATAAATTGTCTGTGGATTTACTGTGTTTTGTATAGTAGACGTAATGGCATTAACATTGTTATCAGCATCACTTGAAGTAAAATGATAACTGATATTGTAGTCAGAATTAGGTACGGAAGATTCTACTTCTGCATCCTTTATGGTTAGATCGAATACTTCAGATTCATCACCACTTATATCGTCGCATAATTCATAATCAGAAATATTGCTTGCGGTTTGTTCTGAGTTCAATGTTATTTGCACAGAATCTTCAATCGTGCAATCTGAATCACTTAATGGCATGGTTATCTGTACTGAATAAGTTCCACTTTCAGTTACAACTATTTCGGTTCCATTTTCATCGGGAATTAGATTGTTATCCATATACCAGTTGTAGGTTGCGTTTGGATTTTGAATATCTCCATTAATAGTTACAGATTCTGAACAAGTTGTAACATCTTCACCTAAATCAACGACAGAATTAAAACTATTACCTTCAATAAAAACTGCGGAATCATAATTTTCGTCAGTTTGATCTGCAATTATCAATTTAATATGGTATTGTGTGTTAGGAACTATGTTCGCAATAGCAGTTAATACTGATGTCCTTCCGTTATAGTTGGTATCTCCAAAATTATAACCATCAAAATATGCTTCATTTTCAGCACCACAAAAACCAACAACTTCGGGATGAATAGTACTTGTGTTAACCGGTGTTGTTGTACCTGGAACCAATGCTATGTTCGTATAAGGATCTGTAGTTCCAGCTTGTTTTATTAGAAAAGCGAATCCATCGGAATATTCACAAGGGAAATTTCCATAATATTCCTCAGAGGCTAATAGATAATTGAATTGTATTTGATTAGAGATAGATATGAAATCGAATTCGATTGAAGTTGCATTTAATGTATTGGTTATTCCTAGTGCTGATTCTAAATCTAAATCTGTTCCCCAGGAAGTTTCACCTTCGTTCAGAGTATTTCCGTTTGTTATGTTACCTGCTGATGACGCTTCACCCGTAGTTAAGAGAATTCCATTTTCAAAGGGAAAATTGGAATCAGCTTGCTCAAAATATCCAAAACTGTTTAACCCATTAACTGACCCATTAATGTTAGAGGAAATATTCGAAACTTCAACACAACCTTGAACTAAGTTATTTTGGATAAGATCCTGAGCCGACAAAGAATCATCAACACTAATTTCCTGAGCAACAGTAAATTGCTGTAGTCCTAAAAAGATAGTAGCCAAGAGAAATGTAATTTTTCTCATTCCAAGTAGGTTAATTAATTAGGTAAATCCAGTTGTATGGGGTACAAAAAGATTTTTACACTTTTTATTTACGGAGGAAAAGTACTAATATATAGATGAAATGCAAAAAATAACCGATGAAATACACAAAATTTTAACGAATTTAAGTTATCATTCTTATTAATTTGATGAAAAGTTTATTTTTTGTGTTAATTGATGATACCGACTATTTGAAATTCAAGGTATTATAAGATGCATTTCTATATGTAATTTAAGAAGTAATGAGAGTAATTAGTCTACGAGGGATTTTCTTATATGCAATTGATTTTATTATAATGTTTGTACTCTTAAAATAGCTAATTATACTATCTCTTTAAAGAGAAATGATCTGTAAATATTCTACCATCCTCAAGAGTAACAGCAAACCAATAATCATCATTTGGTAAAGGTCTTCCATTAAAAAATCCATTCCATCCTGGTCCGATAGGATCTATTTGGGCAACAAGTTTACCATACCTGTCATAAATATAGATTAAGGTATTTGGCTGAAATCTTGAGTCAACCCCTTTTACTTGCCAAGTATCATTATAACCATCGTTATTAGGAGTGAAAAACCTTGGAAATCCAACTACAGAAACAAGTTCTTCAACAATTCCACAATTGTTTATATCCTTTACATACACCGTGTGAATGCCAGCTGCAACATTGTCAAAATAATTACTATTGGTATATGGACCAAAAATATTATCTAAAGCAAATTCATAATCGCCCTCACCAGAAACTAATACAGAAATAGTATTGTTTTGGGTGGCATCTACAACTTCAATATTTTCAATAGTCGCAATATTAGAGGGTAAGACTGTAATAGTCCTTGTTTTATAACAGCCATTAACATTTGTAACTTGAACGGTGTAAGATCCAGATTCATTAATTTGTATATCAGATGTATTCTCTCCAGTAGACCAGCTATAATAATAATTACTCGGTGAATCATTTGTAATTCCTCCAGTCAATGTAATTGGAGTTGGGAAAGTGTTTAAGCAATATATAGTTTCTAATTCGGTTTGGGTCTTAGGTAGGTTGAATACTGTCAATTGTATTTCATTAATCCCATAGCAAGCGTTTTGGTTTTCCACTCGTACATAAATAATCTGAGAATTGGGAATGGTATTCTGATACGTTGAACTTAACTGATTTTCCTCTAATAAAGCATCTTCATAAGTTTCATAATATTTCACACTTAGACCGTTTGGTAACCCGTTCAGAATATCCCCTTCGATATCATTTAAATTAAAAGTATAAAACCCGTCTTCTATACCATCATCATCGCAAACTTCAATAATTGAATCATTCGCATTAGTTACACTTACCTCTAATGTCAATTCTGAAATATTAAAGCACCCTGAATTTTCATTAATAACTTGAACATAAATAATTTGGGGATTAGACCAATTGTAAAATGCATCACCAGAAATTTCATTAATACTATTTTCTGCATCACTTAAAGAGGAATAGAATTTAGTTGAAATATCTGCAGTTCCTGAAGTCAGGTCATTTTTAGCCTCATTTAAATTGAAGAGTGTGATTCCCTCTGGAATACCATCTTCATCACATTGAAAAAGAGTTGCATTAAAAGCATCCGGTTTTGGATTTATAGTGACTTCAATGTCTGTTGTGTCATAACACACCGAATTCAAATCATTTTGAATTCTAACATATATAATTTCGTTGAACGGTGTTAAATTATAATAATTGATAGGTAAGGGATTTGCTCCTGATTCAGCATCTGCTAATTGAGAATGATAGCTAACTGAGAAATTTGGGTCATTTTGACCGTTTAATAAACTTGAATCAAATTGGGATAAATCAATAAAGGTTTGACCGTTTGAATAATCTCCATCAGAATCATCATCACAAATTTCTTGAGCTTCAATTTGAACTGCATTGGGCACAGGAGCATTATAAATTGCTACATTAAAGGAAGAAATTGAATTGACATTTGAACATCGATTCAAACCTACGTTCTTCACTCTGACAAAAATCTGCTGAGGATTGGATATATTTTCATATAATCCTAATATTTCATTTTGGTCATTTTGTGCGTCTATTAGGGATTCATAATAGTGAACAGAAAATTCGACACTATTCTGGCCACCCAACACGTCAGAATTTTGCAAAGTAAAGTCAAAACTCCAATTACCATTGTTATCGTTATCACAAATAATGACATCGTTTATCTGGTTCGCTATGGGCATCCTGTACAGATTAACCACTGCTGTTCCCACAAGGGGACATTCGCCGTTATTCTCATCTATTGATACTTCATAAATTCCTCCTTGGGAAACATCCAGATCAAAGTCTGTTTCGGGTAAAATTATTCCGTTGTTTGTCCAAGTGTATACTGCACCAGGAATATCATCCGCATTCAAAGTGTAAGTTTCACCACCACAAAGATCTAAATTTGTAGTGCTAACACCATTTTGAATAATGTCTATTTGTGTATTAAAAATGGATTGAATAAAAGGGGGTAAGCCTTGTGAAGAAGTATTTGGTGCTAAATTTATAGCATTATGCTGATAATCACATGCCAGCCCTAGATTATTAGGGTTGTTAATGACACCTAAGTACGGTAATCCGTTTAAATAGGTAGCACTAAGTGCACGATAAATCCTTCCATCTGGACCTAATTGTAGACCTCCTCTGTACAAAGATCTATCATCTAATGTTACCTCTGTCGACTGAATATTTGCTTGACTTAAATCGAACTGACTTAAGGTAGATCGGTGATTTGCAGGATCATTATTTTCGAAAGGTTCTTGCTGATTGAAGTAATCATTCGAAGAGTGAACATATAATAACTGACTATTTGGAGAGAATTCAATTCCATAAGGTTTGTTACTTGAAGTGCTTATATTAAGAGGAATTTGATTGCTCACGACCCCTGAATCCACATCAAAATCATATAAATATAATCCATTCTGAGAATTAGCATTGGCTAGTTTTTTACCATCAGGTGATAATTTTAAATACCCACGAATATCATTTATACTAATTCCAAAGGTGGATACGACAGAGTTGGTGTTAACACCGGAATTATTTACCTCAAAGGCATGGAAGGAATTAAAAAATGGAGAATTACCAGTAGAAGAGGCAAATGTAATAACCCATATTGATTTATTAATACAATCTTTTAGAACGGCACTTATTTTTTCTGAACATATGGGAAGAAGATTTATATTCTTACCCGTAACACTTCCAAGACCTCCATCTAAACTCATATTAATTATAGAGTAATTAAAGCCTTTGTTTAAGCCATCAAGTGCATTGTCAACTGTAAAAATATAGTAAATATCTTCATCATCAGGTTTCGGGACGATTATTGCAGATTGTGTACTTGAGGCATCTCCAAACAACCCAGATCCATTAAGCATGATTTCATGATTTCGGTTCCATACCGTCGATCCATCAGAGTAGAACAATAAATTTCCAAATCTGTCTGAGATTGCTGAACATCCTTCGTTTGTACTTAATTGGCCATCATTAAGGATATCAATTGTTCCATTGGAAAGGTTGAATTCCATCCCAGCACCATATCCAAAATACCAATTAGCGGCTTCTTGTTGTGAAAAAACATTAAAGCTTAATAACAATAAAATAATGAAGAATTTCTTTTTCATACTTAATAGCAAGGCTACCAAATATATTACAAATCTCTTTGTTTTAATAATCTATAGGATAAAAAGATCAAAACTGCCGTCCAACACAAAACTATTATCAGCTCTTGACTGTGAACTGCGTAGTCATATGCTAAGTCATTTTTATCTGGAAACTTTGTCATTGCTACTCTTTGGAAAGGTTGATCAATCAATTTATACATGGATTTAAGAGGGAAAAAGTTTTGAATTTTTTCAGCAATATCTGAATCAAATTTCCAGGTAATTAGTCCAAAAGTAATCCATTCGAAAATGTAAAGAATGAAAAGAAATCCTAAGGCAAAAGCCGATCTTTTTAATAGCATTGCAAAGAACAAACATAAACTGAAGAATCCAACAAGTTTCGTAAAATAAGCTATTAAAAATTCCGTACCACGAAAAATCAATCTAAATTCATCAATACTTGAGTAGTACAATCCAATGCAAAGTGAAATAATGAAAATCAAGATCGTAGATATCAATGAAAAGAAAACAATCGTATAGAATTTAGATAATATAAACTCTTTTTTGCTTAATCCATCAATCAGGTTTTGTTTTATGGTCTTATTACTATACTCATTGCCTATCATACTTACAACAACTATAGCGAAAAAGAATTTGAACTGAGAAGCAAAAAAAGTAGTAATATGCCAGATTACTGGGAAGTCAAAAATCCCTAGTTCTCCTAATTCCAGGGTAAAAAAACCGAAAAAATTAATTTTAATGGCTGACAAAAGGATAACAAAAAAAGGTAATACGAAAGAAATAAATATTAGTACTTTACTCGCAGTATTAGTTAGTAGTTTTTGTAATTCCAAATTTAATAATCTCAGCATGAGTGATTGATTTATTTTTTGATTGATGAATTAATTGTTATTGGTTAAATGCAAGAATTGCTCTTCAAGACTTTCTTTTCTTTTTACTAAATGAGAAAGAAGGAATCCCTTGTCGAACATCATTTTATTAAATTCAGAAGATTCAATAGGTTCCTTAAGAAAAGCAGTAATTAAACCATCTTCATCCTTAATGTGGCTAATGATTTCCAATGAATTCAGGAAAGACTTTAGCTCATCAAATTTATCGCATTTTAATTCAAAAAAGCCATGACTGGAAATCATTTCATCCACTCTGCCTGAATACAATTTTTCACCTTTTCTAAGGACAACGACATGAGAACAGACTTTCTCAACCTCATCCAACAAGTGTGAGGCCAGAAGTATAGTTGTTCCATTTTTAGCAATTTCTTTAATTAATTCTCTTATTTGATGTATACCTTGTGGGTCTAACCCATTTGTTGGCTCATCTAAAATTAGGATTTCAGGATCATTTAACAGGGCAGAAGCAATGGCTAATCTCTGCTTCATACCAAGTGAGTAAGTTCTGAATTTGCTATCTTTTCTATCGAGTAATCCAACCAATTCCAACTTTTCATCAATATTACTAGTATCTACACCTTTAATCTTACAAACCAATTTTAAATTTTGGTAAGCAGTCATATACGGATAAAAATTTGGACGTTCAATTATTGCACCTACTTTTTTCAAGGCATCATGCGTGTTTACACTGCCATCAAACCAATGAAATTCGCCTTTTGTTCTATTAACTACATTAAGCACAACTCCTAAAGTGGTTGATTTACCGCTTCCATTTGGACCAAGAATACCATAAACATTTCCTTTGTTTATTGTAAAAGTAAGATCTTTTACTGCTGTTAGATACCCAAATTTTTTAGTAAGATTATTGATCGTGAGAATTGCTTCCAAGTATGTTTATTTTTGATTGGTAATAAATATACGACGAAGCTAAAATAAATTTGTTACAAGTTTTTAAATAAAAGCTTTAAATTTGAAGATATGCAAGATGTAAAAATATCAAAAAGAAAACCTTCGTTTCCAGTATCTGAAAAACTGCATGCTTACCTTTCCAATTATAAGAGAAATGTTAGGATACCAATTTTTTATGAAGATTTGTTACGTTTTCAAGGATCGGTGGTAGTTTATGATAAAAATGATCAAGATACACTTTGGATTAGGGTATATTATAATGAATTTGAACGTGAAGATATTGATTTAAGTCTGAAGAAGATCTACACAATTTTGCATTCCGACGGTAATGAGAAAACAATTCCTTTCTTGAATGTTGATGCTATAGACTATTGTACGTTTGGGAATTCGAAACCTTTTAGAGTTAAGGTTAGGAACATATTGAATGATAACTATATCTATTTTTATGTAAAAAGAGCCGACGCTTCAAGGATATATGGGTTGGAGCTTGAACATATGCTTTCTCCATATAATTTGAATTTTCTTGTTCATAAGGATACCTTAATCGAAGATCATATTTCCGGTATTCCAGGGGACGAATTCATTAAGGATATGCTTCCCAACTGTGGTAAATCTGAAAAGTCACAAATAGCCAAGGAATTCATTAAGTTTAATGAACGATGTACAATTCGCTTATTAGGTGATATGAGATCCTACAACTATGTAATCATCCCTACGCACGACTTTGATCAGGTTGTATATAAAATAAGAGCCATCGACTTTGACCAGCAATGTTATGAAGGCAAATTAAATATTTACAGGCCTCAATTTTTTAAAGAAAATCTTGATATGGTCAATTTGGTTTCTCAAACAATACAAAAAGAATCTTTAGATCAATATGTGTTAGAAGAGCGATCGGCCATCGCAAAGCGATTGTTAAGTTTTGAGAATAGAATGGCTGTTTTGTTAAATTCTATGATAAATGATAAAATATCTAATAAAACCAATATAGATTTATTGAGATCTGAATTGCAGAATTATACTCGCGATGTTAACTTTAAAAGAAGTAAGAATATGGGTGAATTATTGAGAAGTGCTTTAGATTTTGTGAGAAGAAATTATGAAACGATAAGCACTAATTATTTATAACAGGAGATTTTTGTAATATTTTTTTACATTGATTTTTAATAATTAGTTCCAGTTTTCTTCAAAATCCAAATCGTTGAAATCGTCTAAGTCGTAGTCATTATCAAATTCATCTATATCGGTAAAATCATCTGCTTTAAAATTTTTACTTGGTGCCTGATCGGGAATTTGACCATGGACAAACATTAAATTAGGATAGTCATGGCCTTCAGATTCATCCACTATTTCTGCTAATTCAACAAAGAATGTCCACATATTAAGGAAGTCATACACATATATCATTTTAGTTTGCGCTTCATGGATTTCAGAATTAATAAGAGTTTCGTTCATCAGACGAGTAGGGGACGACCCTTCACTCAAATTAAAAAGTGAGATCTCTTCACCTTGGTTCCATTCATCATCGCTCAAATAGAAAGAGGCCATTTCATTTCCGTCAAAACCAAAAGATTGTGTAATTGTATTGTGCAGATCCTCCAGCGTATCTGATTCACGGATCTCAAGATCCCGAAAAATGTCTTCTTCCGTATCGTTGTCTAAAATTACCCTAAATCGATAGATCATAGTAAATATATATGTTCCAAAGATAGGTCTTTTTTGAATTATTTACTGAAACGATGCAGCGCAAAAGTATATGATGCCAATAAGAGAAATGCACCAATTTGATGAGCAACTCCTAACCAAACAGGCACCTGAAATAGAATTGTAAAGACGCCCAAGACGAATTGTAACCCAACAAAAATTAATAATAAATAAATTCCATTTGACTGGAAGTTAGTTAAATGCATGTTTCGAGATTTGTTCCAAGTAATGAAGACAATAAGCACAACAACATATGCTAAAATTCTGTGCACGAATTGGACTCCACTTTTTCCTTCAATGAAGTTTTTAATTACTGGAAATTGTTCAATGTATACAGTTTCGTGAATAAATTTCCCATCACTCATTAATGGCCAGAAATTATGGATAAAACCTGCATCTAATCCCGCCACAAAGGCTCCATAAATTATTTGTATTAATAAGACCAGTAGTCCAACTCGTATTAAATTTCGAAAGCCTTTATTTATGGACTTTCTTTTAGGAAACATCAGATCTAATGCCACCCAAAACGTATACGCAAATGTTACAAAGGCGGTTGTTAAATGGGCCGCCAGTCTGTAGTGGCTTACATCAGGTCTGTCAACCAGACCACTTTTTACCATGTACCAACCCAAAAAACCTTGAAAGCCTCCTAAGCAAAGCAAAATAATTGACTTTTTAATTGTCGATTTTCCAAGTTGTTTAGTTATCAAGAAATAAAGGAATGGTAATATGAAAACCAGACCAATAAATCTACCTAAAACCCTATGCAACCATTCCCAAAAGTAAATATTCTTAAAATCTTGTAAAGTAAAATGTGTATTTAATTTTTGATATTCCGGAAACTGTTTATATAGGTCAAATGCTTCCTGCCATTCCATTTCATTCATGGGAGGAACTGTACCCGAAATAAGTTTGTAATTAGTAATGGATAATCCTGAATGTGTTAAGCGTGTTATCCCGCCTACAATTACCATTATAAAAATTAATACACATCCAATTAATAACCAATAGATTACTTTTTTGTTATCCTTTTTCATATTTCTTTAATCCTAGTTTTTTTCCTTCTTCAAGCATTAAGTTGTATGCAGCATCATGTTCATTTGGAATTACGCCTTCCAGAATAGCCTCTTTAATTGCCTCCTTAATGATACCAATTTTGCGCGATGGTTGTAAATTAAACGTTTTCATAATTTCCTCTCCGGATACAGGAGGTTGAAAATTTCGGATGTGATCTCTTTCTTCAACTTCAATTATTTTTTGACGAACAATTTTGAAGTTGTTATGATATTTCTTGAAACGTTTTTTATTTTTTGTCGTTATATCTGCTTCGCACAAGGTCATAAGATCATCAACATAATCACCAGCATCAAACACTAATCGCCTTACCGCAGAGTCTGTTACTGTTTTTTCGGCCAAGGCAATAGGTCGGGAACTCATCAATACCAATTTTTGAACGAATTTCATCTTTTCATTCATTGGCATTTTGAGCCTTTTAAATAACTGATAAACCATTTTAGAACCCTCAAATTCATGTCCGTGAAAGGTCCAACCCACTTTATCACTAAATTTTTTTGTTGGAGCCTTACCAATATCATGCAACAAGGCAGCCCAACGCAACCAAATATTATTAGTTTTTTCACAAATATTATCAACGACTTCCA
>CAJIBV010000313.1_pt1 | contig 35397 bp, 34 predicted proteins | sample 9199431 | NCBI WGS metagenome assembly CAJIBV01 (sample SAMEA7708314, study PRJEB35096) | sediment metagenome | biome: marine neritic benthic zone biome [ENVO:01000025]; feature: sediment [ENVO:00002007]; material: shallow marine sediment [ENVO:03000034] sea grass bed [ENVO_01000059] ...
GACTTTCTTTAAATAATACATTAGATTTTTATAATGGTGCAGCCGATATAGAAATTGCTGACATCGCTGATCCAATTCAGTACTCTGATTATTTCTTAGAAAATTCATCTTTTCTAAGATGTGAAAATATTGTGATTGGCCATACTTTAAATGAATTATTCAAAGACATGTCCTTTAATGTTTACTTTGCGGTAAACAATCCGTTTATAGTGACAAACTATAGCGGTCAGGACCCTGAAAATTTCGGAGGTATTGACAATAATTTTTATCCAAGACCTACAGTTTATAACTTAGGTATAAATTTAGATTTTTAAAAAAATAGATTATGAAAAATAACTTTTTAAAATTACTATTTAGTTTTGTTATGATCCTATCAGTAAGTTGTACTGATGATCTGAACACTTCACCAATAGTAGAATTATCATTAGAAGAGCTATTAGCTCAGGATCCTAATGCTGTAGAAGGTATTCTTTCCAGATTATATGCGTCTTTTGCTTTATCTGGAGCAGATGGTCCCGGAAGTTCTGATATTAGCGATGATGCAGGAGAGTCTCCGTTTCTTCGTGGTATTGTAAACCTTCAGGATTTTACAGCAGATGCCATGAAAAATAGATGGGGTGACAATGGTTTAGACCAATTAACAACGGCCAACGATTGGACAGCAGATAATAAATTCTTCAGATACATGTATAACAGGATATTCTTTACAATTCCTCAGTGCAATAACTTGCTCTCAATTTTACCAAATGTAGATGTTGAGGATAAGGATGTTATAATCTCTGAAGTAAGATTTATTCGAGGTCTTGCGTATTATTATCTCATAGATGTATTTGGAAAAGGTGTAAAAGCAACTGAATTAAACTATGGTCAAACAGAACCTCTCGAGGAAGCTACCCGACAAGAATTGTTCGATTACCTTGAACAAGAATTATTGGAAATTGAGCCCTTATTGCTGACTACTAATACCTATGGTAGAGCAACAAAAGGTGCAGCTCAGATGCTATTGACTAAACTATATTTAAATGCTGAAGTTTACACTGGTACACCAAGGTTTGACGATGCTATTACTTATGCATCCAGAGTAATTAATGAGGGTCCTTATAGTTTAGATCCTAATTTTGTTCATATTTTCTCTGCTGACAATAATGATTCGAATGAGATCATACTGCCATTGATTGCAGATGCTGTAGTGAGTCAGAGTTACGGCAATACAACGTATATTGTTAATGGAAGCTTAAATGCTGAGACCGTTCCTCTTGCCGATTTTGGTGCAACTGAAGGTTGGGGAGGTCACCGATCTACAAAAGCCTGGTATGGCCTGTTTGGAGATCTGGGTACCTCAACAGATGTGAGGGCCAGTTTATTCTGGACTTCCGGACACAATTATGAAATGAACGATTACAGGGAATGGACAGATGGATATCCTTCTGTAAAATTTAGAAACACTAATTTTACAGGAACATCCCTTCCTTCAAGTTTTTCAAGTACAGATTTCCCATTATTCCGATTGGCTGATGCCTATTTAATGTATGCAGAATGTGCATTAAGAGGTGCTTCGGGAGGGAATATGCAAATCGCGTTGGGTTATGTGAATGATGTAAGAACCAGGTCGAATGCAGATGCAATTGATATGGCTGATTTAACATTAGATTTCATAATAGATGAAAGAGGTCGAGAATTAAATTTAGAAGGTCACAGACGCTCTGATTTAATTAGATTTGGAATGTTTACCGGCGGTAGTTATTTGTGGCCATGGAAAGGAAATATTCAAAATGGTGCGGCAATACCGGAAACCTATAAGTTATTCCCAATTCCGTCATCGGCATTACAAGCCAACCCAAATTTAACTCAAAACCCAGGATTTTAAATAAAGTTTAATAAAACAAAAATATGATAATGAAAAAATTAACAATTATAGGATTATTGATGTTAGCCTTCGTAGGTTTTAACTCATGCTCAGAAGATGACGACCTGGTATTTACTGCAGTAGCGCCGGAAGAAGGTGTTATGTTTGTAAATACTTTTTTACCGGAATATGTATTAACTCCTGAGACATCAGGAAATTTAGCCGAGCGCTTTACTTGGACAGATGCATATTTTGATGTACCAACGCCTGTAACATATGAATTGCAAAAGTCGTTATCAGGAATGTTTGATGAAGAAGATATTCTTGTAGGCTCAACTGGCAACAATGAATTAGGAGTATCTGTAGGACAGATGTTAGGCTACGCGGCCGAAGCAGGCCTAGATAATGACCCTGAAACTGAAGCTCCAAATACGGGTGAAGTCTTTTTTAGAGTCAGAGCTTATGTAGGTTTGGACACGGATACCGAGGCATTTACGCCAACAATAACATTGAATATAGTACTACCTGAGATAGTTGAAGATACTGGCGGTGGTGGAATTGAGATCTCCGAATGGGGTGTTGTAGGTTCCGGTTATAATGACTGGGGCGGTGCAGGTCCAGATGGTGCATTCTACACAACTAGTGATGCTGGTGTTATAGTGAGTTATGTGACTTTAATTGATGGTGAAATTAAGTTCAGAACTAACAATGATTGGGGAAGTGGTGACGATCTAGGTGCTGCAGGAACAGCTGGTTTTCTTGAAAATCCTGGCAGTAACATTCCAGTTACAGCAGGTAATTACAGAATTACAATCGACACAAACGACAACAGTTACACAATTGAAGAATGGTCTTGGGGAGTTGTAGGATCTGGATATAACGATTGGGGTGGTGCAGGTCCAGATGCTAAATTATATTATGATTACACAACTGACACGTTCAAAGTTAGTGTTCAATTATTGGATGGAGAGATTAAATTTAGAAGCAACAATGATTGGGGAAGTGGTGACGATCTAGGTGCTGCTGGAACAGAAGGTTTTCTTGAAAATCCTGGCAGTAATATTGCAGTTACAGCAGGACATTACCTGATTACAGTGAACTTTAACACCAATGAATATTCTATTGTAGAAACCGATGTTTGGGGTGTTGTGGGATCTGGTTATAATGATTGGGGTGGCGCTGGTCCAGATTTTGCTCTGACTGAAATTCAAGAGAATGTATTCTATGGTGACGTTGCAACTTTAATTGATGGTGAAGTGAAATTCAGAACCAATAATGATTGGGGTAGTGGAGACGATCTAGGTGCTGCTGGAACAGAAGGATTTGTTGAAAATCCTGGTAGTAATATACCAGTTGACGCAGGTCTTTATAGAGTAAGACTTGATTTAAATGACAATAGTTATCAATTAAACAAGATTCAATAATTTATTCAATTTTTGAATTAGTTATTTATTGAATATCATGTTATAAGGCTGGCCAAAATATCTGGTCAGCCTTTTTAAAAATTGTACTTTATGAAAAAAATTACCTTATTTCTATTCTTATCAATAAGCCTTTGTTATAGTCAACAACAGACAGGAACTTTTACAATTACCCCTTCAAACTTTACAGCAACCGATGAAATCACTATTACGGTTTCTGGAGTCGATCCTACAATTTGGAATGCAGGTGAACCAGACAATATGTATTTATGGGCTTGGTATTTTGACCAATGTGGAGATATTGGAGGACCTGTAAATGGCACTGGTGACTGGGAAAACTCAGCCGAGTATCTACAAATGACCAATAATGGAGATGGGACATATAGTTATATTTTAACACCTTCTGTTTTTTATGCGGATTCAAACATATCAGAGATTGGTGTTTTGGCAAAAGCAAAAGATGGTAGAGGAGACAAGAAAACCCAGGATCATTTGGAATGGGTAGGTAATGGAATTGTGGTTGACTTCTCAGATCCAGCCTCTACCCCTGCTGTTTTGAATAGTGGAGATGATCTTACCATTAAAGGTACATTCTCTTCTGAAGGAAGTCTACAATATGGAACCTCATATGAGGTGTTCTATAATGAAGTATCCCAGGGAACAAGTAGTAATGGTTTTCCTATCTTTCAATTCGACCTAACTAATTTGACCATAAGCGGAACCGTTCGAGTTGAGGCAACTATCTCTGGAGAAAGCTCATCATGTTCATTCGATGTTATTATTGCACCAACAGTTACCGAACAATCTGTACCTGCAGGTATGGAGGACGGAATAAATTATGATAGCGGCGACAATACGACCGCTACTCTCGTTCTTAATGCTCCACTGAAGGATTTTGTTTATGTGTCAGGTAGCTGGAATAATTATACCCCTGGACCTGCAGATTTGATGAAACGTGATCCATCAACAGGGAAATACTGGCTTCAGGTAAACGGTTTGAATCCGGGTACAAAATATCATTATCAATACCAGGTATTCCAAATAACTCCCACAGCTAATTCACCGCAACGAGTGGTTATTGCAGATCCTTTTTCAACAACTATTCTATCAGCCTTTGACGATCCATGGATCCCTGCTTCGTCTTATCCGAACATCCCTATTGTTCCTAACAACGCGCTGGGAATTGACGCAACATTGTTAGAGCCTGGAAATACAGCTTACCCATGGGTTGTAACCAATTTCAATAAACCCAAAAAAGAAGACTTGATAATTTATGAGGTGCTCATCCGTGATTTCGATGCCAATCGTAATTTCCAAGACTTAATAGACCGTATTGATTACTTTAAAAATTTAAAAATCAATGCCATACAATTAATGCCGGTTATGGAATTTGAAGGCAACGAAAGTTGGGGCTATAATACGAGTCATCATATGGCACTTGATAAGTTCTATGGAACCGAAGATAAATTCAAAGAGTTTATCGATTTGTGCCATCAAAATGGAATTGCTGTGATCTTAGATCTTGCATTGAACCATGCTTTTGGGAGAAATCCTTTATTGCGCATGTGGATGGATGATCCCGATGGCAATGGGTTCGGTCCACCGACCAGTGAAAATCCTTATTTTAATCTGAGCGCCACACATAGTTATAGTGTTGGCGATGATTTCAATCATTCTCAACCCCTTACACAATATTATACCGAACGCGTTATTAAGCATTGGATCGAAGAATTTAAAATAGATGGATTCCGTTGGGATCTCACCAAAGGGTTTACTCAGAATTGTACCGCGAGTGATGAAGGTTGTACAAACTCTTATCAGCAGGATCGTGTTGATCGTTTAAAGGCTTATGCTGATTATTCATGGAGCTTGGATGAAACACATTATGTGATCTTTGAGCATTTAGGAAGTGATTCAGAAGAACAGCAATGGGCGAACTACAGATTAGGTGATGCCGTTCCCAAAGGAATTATGATGTGGAGCGAAATGTGGGGAAGCTATAAAGATTTGGCAAACGGAAACGCAACAAACTTTGACAGAATGGGTCATGTTGCTCATGGGTTTACGGCTAAAAGAGCTCTTGGCTATCCAGAAAGTCATGATAAAGACCGATTGATGTATGAAATGACCGAGTTTGGCGGTGGTAGCGGGTTTGATCTTAATACTTCTCTTTCCAGAATGTCCGCTATAGGAGCTGTAACCATTCCAATTCCGGGCCCTAAAATGATCTGGCATTTTGCCGATCTGGGAATGGATGATTCTATTTGGACTTGCAATGATGGCTCTGTAAATTCCGATTATGATGGAAACAATGACGGAGACTGTAAGTTAGACACCAAACCACAACCTCAATGGGCAGAAAATTGGTTAGGAGATCCAAACAGAAGTCAAGTTCGAAGCGATTGGGCAAGACTTATTGAATTAAAAATTAATGAAGCTGTTTTTGAAGGCAGTTATACGATTAGTTCTGGTACTCTTACACCAAAAATTAATGTTTATACGGGTGACTTAAATACTCCTGGTTCAGAACTTAAAAATGTATTGGTTTTAGCTAATTTTAGTACATCTTCGCAAAATGTGATTCCAGATTTTCCTTATACGGGAACCTGGTACGACCTGATGGATGGTACCGGCAGTACATCTGTAAACGTGACCAGCACAACAGATCCGATCAGTATTCCGGCTGGCGGATTTAAGATCTATGGAAACCAAAGTTCAATAACTTTGGATACTGATGACATTTTAAATCAGGAATCATTTGCAATTTTTCCCAACCCAGTAACTGATTCATTCCAGATAAATAAAAAGGTTGGATCACTCAGAATTTATGATATTACCGGTAAAGTTATTTCGGAATTTAATGGTAATTTCATCAAAGGAGATTCTTTTGATGTATCTAATCTTTTAGCTGGTATTTACATAGTTGAATTAGAGAATAACTTCAGCCAACGAATAACAACTAAATTGATCAAGCTGTAAAAAATGTTTTTAGAAAATACAAAAAGCTTCAGGATATACTTAAGCTTTTTTTGTGCGGGCGGAGAGACTCCCTTCGACTGCGCTCAGGATAAACTTCTCGTCTCTCAAGTATTATAAAATTTCCTAAAACAAAAAAGCTCCTCTTATATGAGAAGCTTTCAATTTTAAAAGTGCGGGCGGAGAGACTCGAACTCTCACACCTCGCGGCACTAGATCCTAAGTCTAGCGTGTCTACCAATTCCACCACGCCCGCAAAAGGAATGCAAATATAAACAATCATTTAATATTCAAATAGCAAAATTTCAATAAAATTGTTTCTTGGCAATTTCGTACTTTTGATCAAACTAAAACTCACAAATGGAAAAATTAGAATCTTACGTAAATCAACATAAAGACCGCTTTATAAACGAACTTATAGAACTACTGAAAATACCATCCATTAGTGCCGATTCTGCCTACAATAATGACGTTTTAAAAACAGCCAAAGAAATAAAAACAAGTCTGGAAAATGCCGGATGTGACAACGTAGAGATTTGCGAAACCGAAGGCCATCCAATTGTTTATGGTGAAAAAATGGTAGATAAAAATCTCCCAACAGTTTTAGTTTATGGTCATTATGATGTCCAACCACCGGATCCACTTGATCTTTGGGAATCACCTCCTTTTGAGCCAGTTATCAAAAAGACTGATTTACATCCGGAAGGCGCTGTTTATGCCAGAGGGTCGTGTGATGATAAAGGTCAACTTTATATGCATGTAAAAGCGATGGAATTCATGACCTCAACGAACCAATTACCATGCAATGTAAAGTTTATGATAGAAGGTGAAGAAGAAGTTGGCAGTGTGAATCTTTCAAAATATGTTAAGGAAAACCACGATAAATTAAGTAACGATGTTATTTTAATCTCCGATACTGGAATGATATCCAGAGATACACCATCTATTACAACAGGACTTCGAGGTTTAAGTTATGTTGAAGTAGAAGTTACCGGTCCAAACAGAGATTTACATTCCGGATTGTATGGCGGAGCGGTTGCCAACCCAATCAATATCTTAACTAAAATGATTGCGTCCTTACACGACGAAAACAATCACATCACTATTCCGGGATTTTACGACAAGGTTGAAGAACTCTCAAAAGAAGAACGAGCAGAAATGGCCAAAGCACCTTTTTCATTAGAAGATTATAAAAAAGCTTTAGATATTGATTCTGTTTACGGTGAAGACGGGTTTTCTACCCATGAAAGATGTTCTATAAGACCAACGCTGGATGTTAACGGTATTTGGGGAGGCTATACGGGAGAAGGAGCAAAAACAGTCATTGCAAGTAAAGCTTATGCTAAGATCTCCATGCGTTTGGTACCTCATCAGGACTGGAACGAAATTACAGAATTGTTTAAAAATCACTTTGAAGGTATTGCGCCAAAAGGTGTTAAGGTAAACGTAACCCCTCATCATGGTGGCCAAGGATATGTAACTCCAATCGATAATATTGGCTACAAGGCGGCAAGTAAAGCATATGAAGAATCATTTGGAAAAAAACCAATTCCTCAGAGAAGTGGAGGAAGTATCCCAATTGTAGCTCTGTTTGAGCAAGAGTTGAAAAGTAAAACTATCTTGATGGGATTTGGCTTAGATAGTGATGCAATTCATTCGCCTAATGAGCATTTTGGAATATTCAATTTTCTAAAAGGAATTGAAACTATACCATTATTCTATAAATATTTTAGTGAGCTTTCGAATTAATTCTATTTTATAATTTAACTTTTCACAAATGAAATCCCAACATTCTATCCATTTGCTGGGATTGACATTAGCTACTCTATTAATAAGCACTTCCGGTGCCTTGGGTAAATATATTGATCTACCTACACCAGTAATTATATGGTGGAGAAGTGTATTAGGAATGCTTTTTATTTATTTGTTTTGCCGATTCAAGAATATTAGTATTCGGATTCAATCTAGAAAAGATCTTATCACTTTTATAATTGGTGGAATATTTTTGGGTGCACACTGGATTACTTATTTCTACGCTTTAAAATTGTCTAATGTGGCTATAGGCATGTTGTCTCTTTTTACGTTTCCTGTAATTACAGCCCTTTTAGAACCATTATTTATTAAAACAAAATTTGACCCCATTCATATTATTATGGGTTTATTTGTTTTGTTAGGTATTTATATCCTAATGCCGGAAATAGATTTTGAAAATAGATATGTAAAGGGAATTCTAATGGGTTTGTTGTCTGCTGTATGCTATTCAATAAGAAATTTAATTCTTAAACAGCATATTGTTAAATACGATGGGACCATGTTAATGCTATATCAATTAATTATTCTAACAATTGTTTTACTACCTTCAGTGTTTGTATTGGATACTTCAAACATCACAAATCAATACCCCTATGTTCTTATTTTAGCTCTGGTTACAACGGCTATAGGACATACCTTATTTGTTAAAAGTTTAGGCCATTTTAAAGCTAGTTCTGCCAGTATAATTACCAGTATACAACCTATATTTGGAATAATAATTGCATTTTTCTTCATAAAGGAAGTGCCTACCTGGAATGTATTTTTTGGTGGTTTGATAATACTATCTACAGTGATCATTGAAGCAAAAAGATCTAATAAAACCTAAATGCTGTATCTATTTTTTCAGAAGTTTTAGGTTTAATGTTTTATTATCCATTTTAATACGGATAAAATATAAACCATTTTCTAAATATTTAACATTGATTTGTTCTGATCCAGTAGTGATAATGTTGTCTAGAACTTTCTGCCCAAATAAGTTATATATCTCAATTTCACCTTTTGACAGATCAGGTATTTCTAAATTGAGTTTTTCCGACACAGGATTAGGATATACATAAATATTGGAAGACTCGAAATCGTTTACATTAAGAGAACTTACTGCAAAGCAATCACTTGTTTCCGTGCAGGATCCTGATGTTATTTCTACTGCAAAACTACCTCTGAAAGTAGCAGTATAACTTTGATTGGTTGCACCTGCTATTGGTGATCCAGTTTTACAATTAATCCACTGGTACGAGACACCGCTTTGACTTGCGGTTAATATTGGCCCATTTTGGCTTACTGAATTATCAACATTCACTAATCCTGCTTTCGTTGCGGTGTACGCCATTAAAAGCTTCGTCATTTCATGAAAGTAGGGTAAATTCAATGTGCTAACCCTATCGTTCGCGGTATGGTAATCGGGAGTAAAATCACCATTGGACCATGCCTCTCCAAAAAGTACAGCTGAATAGCCTTCATTCCAAAATTTAGAATGGTCACTTGCTGTTGTTCCAGGGTTTACAACATTTACATTTAAATTAAGGCCATAGGTATTTAAAACGGCTATGATATCATCCTTTATTTGCAGTGAATTTGCTATATCTCTAACATCAATATCAAAATCGCTATCATCATCACCATCATAAGCCATCATATCAATATTTAATACGCCAAGAATATTATCACCGTTATTTGCTGCTTGGTTTGCATAATACCCAGCCCCGATAAGTCCAATTTCTTCCTCATCCCATAAGGCATACACTATAGTATTATCTAAGCACTGAGTTGATAAAATTCTCGCTATTTCTAAAATGGCAGTTGTACCACTCGCATTATCATCTGCACAATAATCAGCGACAGAATCGTAGTGCGCACAAATTATATATATGTCATCAGGATTTGTTTTGCCTTCTTGTATGGCAAGGATATTTCTACCACCAGAACTATAGACCTGATCTATAACATTAAGATTAGCTAAAGAATTTAGTTCTTGCAATAAATATTCAGCAGCCAGATTGTTATCAGAATTACTAACCCTGTTTAAAATGGTCACTGTATTTCCATTTACATCTGTTGAAACTTCTCCGGAGAATTCATTTATTTTTAGCGTTAATGAATCCAAACTTACCTCATTAACTAAATCTGTTATTGTTTGAGATCTTCCGGTAAAGCAAATCAATAAAGCAACAAATAGAAATACATTTTTCATTATAGCAATTTGGTCAAATATAACTAAATAAGAAAAAATATGTAACATTTTATACTCAATTGCGTTCTAATAGATATCATCAATCAAAATTATTCACTTATGCTCAAGCAATTCTTTATTATCTGCTCAGGATCGGACACTAATATTTTAAAGGACTGTTCTATTGGAGAACAAAACAAATATGCAGGTATAGGAGCCACTGTATTCTTTACGGCTGTCATGGCCTTTATTGCTGCTAGTTATGCTCTTTATACGGTTTTTGATAATTTGCTGGCATCAATATTCTTTGGATTTGTCTGGGGATTATTAATATTTAACCTGGATAGATTTATTGTTTCTACAATTAAAAAACGGAATAATTTTATTGATGAATTAATTCAAGCTTCTCCACGAATACTGTTAGCAGTAATTATAGCTGTCGTTATTTCAAAACCACTGGAATTAAAGATCTTTGAGAAAGAGATCAATCAGGTTTTATTAACGGAGAAAAATCAGATGACGCTTGAGAATAAAGATCAGATTGGGCAGCAATACATCCCGAAAACTGAAGCGTTGAAGCAAGATATTGCTGATTTACAAAACCAAATTGATTCTAAGGAAACGGAAGTTAATGAGCTTTACGACACGTATATTGCCGAGGCAGAAGGCCGCGAAGGAACGATGCTGTTAGGGAAAGGACCTGTTTACAAAGAAAAACGTGAAAAACATGATGCCTTGCTTGCCGAATTGCAACTACTTAAATCAGAAAATAAAGAAAAGATTATTGCCGCAGAAGCTGAAATAACCAAATTAAAGTCTGAATATGAAAATCAAGTTTCTACATCTCAACCTATAATTGATGGATTTGATGGTTTAATGGCTCGAATTAATGCTCTTACTAAATTACCATGGCTACCTTCATTCTTTATTTTTCTGTTATTTCTGGCTATAGAAACTTCTCCTATTTTTGCGAAACTAATTTCTCCTAAAGGCGAGTATGATTTTAAGTTTGAAGATGAAGAAAACGAGGTTAAAACCTGGACTGCACAAAAGGCTTATCAGAGAAATGTTTTACTAAGTGCGGATAATAATTTAAATGACAGGGTTTATGGAGATATAACTGAGGAGGAAGAATTATATATCTACAAAAAGAAAATAGCGCAGGACCTACTCCAATTGCAGGCCGAAGCTTTTTATAAAAAACAGAAGAAAATACTATAAAGAATTTAGTCTTTGGTCCCGGTAAATGTTGGCATGGTTTCATTACTCCCACTGTTAACACCATCTCTAAACAAAACCTTCTTTATTGTTAATAATATGATCTTAAAGTCAAGAGCAAAACTTAAATTTTCAACATAATAAACATCGTATTTAAATTTTTCACCCCATGAAATGGCATTCCTGCCGTTCACTTGTGCCCATCCGGTAATACCGGGTCTTACATTATGTCGTTTTCTTTGCTCTTCGTTGTATAAGGGTAAATATTTTACCAGTAAAGGTCTAGGTCCGATTAAAGACATATCACCTTTTATGACATTCAGAAGCTGAGGTATTTCATCTAAAGATGTTTTCCTGACAAACCCTCCCATAGCAGTAGTTCGTTCAGCATCAGGCAATAAATTGCCTTCGGTATCTTTCCTGTCATTCATAGTTTTAAATTTAACTATCTTAAATATTTTCTCATTTTTTCCCGGTCTGGATTGGAAAAAAAACGGCTTCCCCCTGTTGCTATATAACAGTACTAGAAATACAATAATAAATACAGGTGAGGCTATAACAAATATGATCAATGCTGCTAATAAATCTAATAACCTTTTTAAAAATAATTTATACATGGAGTAATTGAGCTTTTCTTAATTCCTGGTCGGTTTGCTGAATTTTAAAAGTCTCAAAGATAGCCCTTTTTAATAATTAATAAAATTTTGAATATTCTTATCACATTAATATTGGTATTTTTGATAAAATTTTAAATTCCTTCAGATAATGAAACTTATACGATTTTTTTTAACTGCACAATTGGTTTTTTATCTGGTTAGTTGTAAAACATCACAAGCAGTTGTTGCTCCATTTGTTGAAGTATCCAATTTTGAAAAAATAGCATCCATAAAAAATGTTGTTAGCGTTACAAAAAGAGATCAGGTAAGCCACTTTGATGAGAACTATGAGATATGGTTCGAACAGCCTATCGACCACAGCGATTTATCGAGAGGTACTTTCAGGCAACGCGTGTTTTTAGGTTTTGAAAATGACACCTTACCGGTAATTGTAGAATTAAGGGGTTATGGAATAGGTCCGGAAAGAGCAGGTGAATTGGCAAATCACTATAAGGTCAACCAATTGGCTATAGAACATCGTTATTTTAATGATTCAAGACCAGAAAAAATCGATTGGAAAACCCTGACCATAGAAAACGCGGCAAAAGATCAATCCCAAATCATCAATTCGATCAGGAATGCATTGTATCCGGATTCGAAATTTATTTCTACCGGAATTTCTAAGGGATGTCAAACTACAATGTCGCATCGTAGATATTTCCCTAACGATGTGGATGCTTCAGTTTGTTATGTTGGCCCATTAAACTACCAAAGAGAAGATCCAAGAGTCTACCAGTTTTTGAATAATGTAAGCACGGAGGAGGACAGGCAAAAAGTTAAGGCTTTTCAAGAGTTATGTTTCGAAAATCGAGATGCTCTTTTAGAAATGATGAGAAAAGTTGCAGAAGATAAAGGAATGACATGGGAATTTGGAATTGAAAAAGCAATAGATTATACAATTTTAGAATACTCATTTGCATTTTGGCAATGGGGACATCCTGTTAGTATTATACCAAGTGGAAATGTTCCGGTGAATTTTATTTACAAACATCTTATAGATGTGGTTGGTTATGATTTTTTTGAGGAAAAATCAGTAACAGATCTTCAGCCATATTTTTGGGCAGCATTAACCGAGCAAGGTATTTATGGTTATGAAACTGCTCCTTTTAAAAAATATTTAAATACTGAAGAAGTCTACAATTTCGATTGGGCATTTCCTGAAGGCATCACAAAAAACTATGATAATAGACCAATGCAAGAAATAAAATCATTTTTAGATACATCAGCAGAAAAAATGCTATTCATCTATGGCGAATATGATTCATGGAGTGCCACAGCGGTTGAATTAAAAGAGGATGCTGTAAAACGAGAGGTTTATAAATTTGTACGGCCTAAAGGAAATCATAGAGATAGAATAAGAAGCTTTAATGAGGACTCTAAAAAACAGATTTATGGGATTATTGATACTTGGATGGAAAACTAATGTATAAGAATAATTATTTCTATACAATTTCAAAGCATTTAGAAACTGCGTAATTATTACTTTCCTAAATTTTTAGTCTTTTGTTTGGATTTAAATGTGCTAAAGGTCCTTACATTTAGTTTTCCAGTTCTCGTAGGTATTGTTCCTTGTATTGTGCTTTTTTAACTGTTTGCCTTCTTTCTTCTGATTTTTTGGTATACTGTTGATATTCTCTAATTCGCTGCATTAATTTTACATTTTTATGCTTTCTCCTGTAACGTTTTATTGCTCTATCAATATTCTCACCTTCTTTTACTTCAATTATTAACATATAGTTGTTTTTATCCTAAATAAGTTTTTAAAATTTTGTTTCTCGACTTGTGTCTTAATCGTCTAATAGCCTTTTCCTTAATTTGTCTTACGCGCTCCCTGGTTAACTCGAAAGTTTGCCCTATTTCTACCAAGCTCATCGGAGGCTGGCTGTTTAGTCCAAAATACAAGTTAAGTACGTCCGCTTCTCTGGGCGACAGCTTATCCAATGCTCGGTTGATTTCCACTTTTAAGGAATCATGCATTAAATTATTGTCAGGATTTGGAGATTCGGTTGATTTTACCACTTCATAAAAACTTGATGTTTCACCTTCTTTCAAAGGCGCATCCATAGATACATGTCGTCCTGAGTTTTTAATGGATGTTTTTACATCTGATATTGTCATATCCAGTTCATTAGCGATTTCTTCAGCACTTGGCGGTCGCTGTTTCTCTTGCTCTAAGAAAGAATATGTTTTATTTATTTTGTTGATATTTCCAATTTTGTTTAACGGTAATCTCACAATTCGGGATTGTTCGGCCAAGGCTTGTAAAATAGCTTGACGAATCCACCATACGGCATAAGAGATAAACTTAAATCCTCTGGTTTCATCAAATCTTTTAGCTGCTTTCACCAAACCAAAATTACCCTCATTTATTAAATCCGATAATTTTAATCCTTGGTTTTGATATTGCTTAGCGACGGACACCACAAATCGTAAGTTGGCATTAACCAATTTTTCCAATGCTATTTGATCTCCTTCCTTTATTCGCTGTGTTAATTCTACTTCCTCCTCCGCGGTTATTAATGAAAGTTTGCTTATGTCCTGTAGGTATTTTTCTAATGATTTGGAATCTCGGTTGGTAACTTGCTTCGTTATCTTAAGTTGCCGCATAAATTTTCTGTTCTATCTAAGGTTAGCTTATAACTTAGTAAAATTTTAAAAATAAACAAGAAAATGTCCATTTTTATAGAATTTTTAGTAAAAAACCGTCAAAAAATGAGGAAAATTGGTCAATTTTGATTGTAATTGTAAGTAATTCGACTAAAAATTCCGATCCGGATTAAATGGATTTAAATTTAGTGATGATTTCTTGTCCGATATAATTTCTGAGACCAATTTTCCTGTGGCCGGCCCTAAACTCCAACCCATCATGGCATGACCAGTGGCAATAGTTAAGTTATTGCAGGTGGCAGTTCTCCCTATGTATGGAATTCCATCCGGTGTACACGGTCGCAAACCACAATCGGCCATTTCGATTTCTTTTTGCTCAATCTTTAATCCGTTGTAATAAGATTCTCCTGCTTTTGCAATGGCTCGAACTCTGTTTAAATTAATATCATGATTGATGCCACCCATTTCCATTGTGCCGGCGAACCTCGTGAATCCGTTCATAGGTGTAACAGCCACTTTAGCTTCGACCAAAATTGAAGACATTTGTATTCCTGTAGGTCTTGCTACATTAATTCGATACCCTTTGCCAGCTTCAATAGGAATTTTTATGCCTAATTTTTTTGTTAATTGTGGGCTCCAACTTCCGGCAGCCACAACAACTTCATCAGCGCTCATCTCTTTAATGTTTGTTATAATTTTAGAAATTTTACCATCTGAAACAAGAATGTCTTTTACCTCTTCATTTAAATGGAATGTCACACCAACAGCCTTTAAATGGTCTACCATTCCAAACATAAATTCACTTGGAGTTGTATGCGCATCACATTCGTAAAAAACCGCTCCTTTGATGTTCATCTCAATATTAGGTTCAAAACTTTTCAATTCTTCTTTTGACAAGTTTTTGACATGCAAACCTTCGTTGATTCCTAATTGACCAACTTTCCATTCTTCTTCACCAGCCTTATCTGTTTTATAACACATCAGCAATCCGTTTCGTTCGTAATGAAAATCAAAGTCATTTGAAGTCTTTAATTCTTCAAATAAATCTCTTCCTAACAAATTAATATCCTTTAAAATTGGAATTGCTCTTTCTACTTTTGATTTAGTTGCAGATTTGTTGAAAGCCCAAAACCAGTTTAGAAAATCCTTATTTAATCTTGGTTTTACATAAAACGGACTTGAAGAATTCAGCATCCACTTAAGCCCTTTTGTAATCATTCCAGGAGATGCTAATGGTATGAAATGGCTTGGTGTTATATAACCAGCGTTAACAAATGAAGCACCAGAAGAGAGGTTTGATTTATCAAAAATAGTGACTTGATGACCTTCTTTTTGAAGATAGTAGGCAGAACATAAGCCTATAACGCCTCCACCAATAATGACTACTTCTTTTCCCATATTAAATCACTTGAAACCCGTGGGCATAGGGATCATCCTCATCATCAATAATAATGGTATTATATCCATAAACTTTTGCCCATCCTTGGATGCTTGGAATTATGGCTATTTTACCACCTAATGATGTTTCTTCCTCAATACACCCAATAAATTTGGTTCCTATAAAACTTTCATGAATATACCTCTCTCCTTTTCCTAACTTACCTTTAGTATGTAATTGCGCCATTCTAGCTGATGTTCCGGTTCCGCATGGACTCCTATCGATGGCTTTGTCTCCATAGAACACTGCATTTCTACCTGATGATTTTGGATCAATAGGTTTACCGGTCCACATCATATGAGACACACCTTTTATTGAATCATTTTCAGGGTGAACAAACAAGCCAGGATACTTATTGTTAATTCTATCCCGAACTACCTGCGAATACTGAATAATCTTATTTGCCTTTAAATCGTGAACTCCGGAAAAATTGGATTGAGGGTCTACTATTGCATAAAAATTTCCACCGTAAGCTACATCAAAAGTAAGCTCTCCTAATTCCGGACAATCAATTGTTAATCCTTGCTCAGCCAGATAACTTTTAACATTAGTTAGTCTTACCCAATCAACTTTTTCTTCTTTTTGTTGGTATTCTATTTCAACTAAACCAGCAGGCGCTTCCATTTTTATTTTTCCGGGAACTTTTGGTTTAATTAAACCTTCTTCAATAGCAATAGTAATAGTTCCTATCGTACCATGGCCACACATGGGTAAACAACCGGATGTTTCTATAAACAAAATGGCAAAATCATTTTCAGGGTCATGAGGTGGATACAAAATACTACCACTCATCATATCATGTCCACGAGGTTCGAACATTAATCCTTTTCGGATCCAATCATATTCCTTTATAAAATGAAGTCGCTTTTCATTCATGTTTGCACCAATTAATTCAGGACCTCCGTTTTTAATAACTCGAACCGGATTCCCACAAGTATGTGCATCAATACAATGAAAAGTATGTCGAGACATTTAAATTTTATCTAAAGTATTTTTATTATTAACCAATCTTGAAATGCCCAACGGATTTTCATTCTTCAGTTCATCCGGCAATAGATCATTAGGCCAATCCTGATAACTAAATGGTCTTACCCAACGCTTGATAGAATGAACTCCAACCGCAGTGAAACGACTATCAGTAGATGCTGGATAAGGGCCGCCATGAACCATGGATGGACATACCTCAACACCTGTCGGTACTCCATTATAAATAATGCGTCCTACTCTGTTTTGCAATGCATCTATTACTCCTGAATATTTTGAAGCTTCATTTTTATCTGCAATTAAAGTTCCTGTTAACTGACCTTCTAATTTTGATATTATTTCTTCAAGCTGATTGGTGTCTTCACATTGCACAACCATAGAAAATGGACCAAAAACTTCCTGATGCAACGTTGTATTATTTAAAAATGTTTTGCCCTCAACTGTTGTGATGGTCTGTCTTGCATAATTAGATTGCACTTCAGTATCATAATCAGCAACGACTTTCAAATCTGACTGTGCTAAAGCCCTTGCCTTGTTACTTTCATAAGCTCCAATAATATTTGGATGCAACATGCAGGATGGTTCAATCTTTACAATTTCGTCAGAAAGATTAGAAATAAAACCATTTAAAGATTCTCCTTTAATTCCTAATAATAAACCTGGATTGGTGCAGAATTGACCGGTTCCTAAAGTTATCGAACCCGCATATGTTTTAGCTAAACTTTCACCTTTTGTTCTTAAAGCTTCCGGCAGTATCACTACAGGATTTACACTTCCCATTTCTGCAAAAACAGGAATTGGTTCTTCACGTTGAGCAGCCAAATCGAACAAAGCTCTGCCACCTCGAATACTGCCAGTAAACCCAACAGCCTTTACTCCTGGATGACTGACTAATTGTTGACCAACTTCTATTCCACTGCTATTTAAATTGGAAAATACTCCATTCGGCATTCCTGTTTTTTTAGCAGCTTTCATGATGGCTGAAGCAACTAATTCACCTGTACCCGCATGCATAGGATGTGATTTTACAATAACAGGACAACCTGCTGCCAAGGCTGCTGCAGTGTCACCTCCTGCCGTAGAATACGCTAAAGGAAAATTACTGGCACCGAAAACTACAACCGGACCGAGAGGTACTAACAATTTGCGTAAATCTGGTTTGGGTATGGGTTCTCTGTCTTGAATTGCCGTATCAATAGAGGCTTCAACCCAAGAACCTTGCTCAACTAAATCTGCAAAAGATCGTAATTGAAAAACCGTTCTTCCCCTCTCGCCTTTGGCTCGACCTTCCGGCAATCCGGTTTCAGAACTATAGGCTTTTACCAATTCATCATCTAAAGCCAAAATTTCATCTGCTATCGCATTTAAGAATTTTGCTTTTTCCATTCCTGATATTTTGCTGAACTTTTTATTAGCATTGGAAGCTAATTCAATTGCTTCATTTATTTCTTCTGAAGTTGCTTCTATAAAAACGTGTTCATTTTCTATATTCAACTGTGGATTAAATGTTTTATATGTTTTGTCACCTTTTGCAGATAGCTTATTCCCAATGTAATTTTTTCCTGTAATCATTTATTCAAATTTTTATAATCTGGTAATGTTGGTCTTGTTTTTAAACTGTCTTCTATAATTTTAATAACTCGTCTTCTTTCATCTCCAAATAATGGTAAACGAGGAGGGCGAACATTTTCAGTGCCAATACCAGTATAGACTTCTGCCAGTTTAATATTCTGTACCAATTTAGGGTTTATATCTAACTCTAACAATGGTAAGAACCAACGATAAATGTCTATTGCTGCTTTAATTCTGCCTGCTTTTTGAAGTTCATATATCGCTACTGTTTCAGCCGGAAATGCACAAACCAATCCGGCAATCCATCCATCTGCTCCCATAAGTAAACTTTCGAGTGCTACGGTATCAACACCAGTCATTATTTTTAGTCTATCACCAAATCTGTTTTTTATTCTGCTTACATTAGAAATGTCTCTTGTCGATTCTTTTACCGCTTCAATATTATCGCATTTCAAAAGTTCGTCAAACATATCCAAAGTCACTTCAATTTTATAGTCCACAGGATTGTTGTAAATCATAATTGGCAACGAAGTGTTATTAGCAACCGCTTTAAAATATTCTACAGTTTCCCTATCCCCGGCTTTATATCGCATTGGGGGTAACATCATCAGCCCTTTTGCACCATCTTCTTCTGCTTGTTGCGCTGCTTTAATTGCCCCTTTTGTAGATTGCTCTGCAACATTCATCAGTACTGGAACTTTTCCTTTTACCATTTCAACAGTTGATGTGGTTAAAAGTCGTTTTTCGGGTTCTTCCAAAGTACTTGCTTCACCCAAAGTCCCACCTAATACAATACCATGTACACCAGCATCCAGTTGCGCCCGGATATTGGTTTCGAACATTTTTAAATCTAACGCGTCACTATCTGTGAACTTAGTTGTTACGGCAGGCATGATGCCTTTCCAATGTATGCTCATAATTTTCTTTTTTTAATTCTATAAAATTTCACTTGAGTCATTTATTTCATTAGCATAATTTTTTCTAATTATCATGATGAGATCGCTTTAATTGTCCTCTAAAATTATTGTTATTTTTTTAATTACTTCTATTGTATTGGACAAAATATTTTCATAATCTTCCATTCAATTAAATTTAATTTTTATAAATCGAAAAGTGAATTTATCAGTATATTTCACGCTAATTAAAAACGCAATTTCTAAGTTGGTAGGAATGAATAAATTTTTATTATATTTTTTGGTGTTTCCAATCTTACTTTCAGCCCAAACTAAAAATAAAGATACAATTAACTTAAAAGCAGGCCTATCATTAACAGGTTTCTGGCAAGGTGGTAATGTTGAAACTTTGATTTTCAGAGCAAAATCAGATTTAAGTTTTAGGCCTTGGAAGAAAGGGCTCTATGAAAATAAGAATTCTTATGTTTATCAAGAATTTGGAAAGAGCAAAGCAGATGAAGATATTTTAAGTCTCAATTTTTTAAGATTTAATACAGATTTAAAAATTTCCCCGTTAGTTTTAGGATTTATAAGCACCAATTTTCGAAGAGAAATCGATTTACGTTACATTTTAGGTATAGGAGCCACTCATCAAATATTTAAGAAAAAAGAAAATTGGCTGGAATTTTCCCTTTCTCTTGAATATGAACAAACAGATTTTAACAAATTTACCTTTAATAAATCTGAGTATAATGGAAACAATTCTATAAATACATATAGAGCTACTCTTTGGGTAAATGGTAAATACCAATTATTTAAGAATAAAGTTATTTTAAGTCATGAAAGTTATGTGCAACCGTCTCTTGAACACAGTAATAACTTTCGTTGGCGAGCTGATATTTCTATGGAATTTCCATTATGGAAATTCTTAAGTTTCAAAATAAACTACCTTGATACTTTTGAAAGTATTGTGATAGAAAATCAAAAACAAGAAGATAAAGTTTTAACTTTTGGTTTTACAATAAAAAACTATTAATTAGAATTATTGTGAAGAATATTCTCATTTTAAACAATTTACAATAAAAAAGGACGTCTATTAACGTCCTTTTTACTTCTAGTTTTATTTTTTATTTATTCAGAAATCCCATGAACCATGGTATATAGGTAATCACCATGAACTCCCGTAAAATATTTATTAGAATTTTTCCAATACTCTTTTCTTTTGTCTTCATCTGCCCAGTGCTCTCTGAATAATTCGCCATTTTTCTTAAGCATATCATCAAGGTCATCCATAGATTCCAAAAGGAATGCTTCTACAAACTCAGTTCCATCTGCTCCCCAGGTATGCCTATTTGGATAGTAGCCTTTGATATAGTCATTTTTCATAAGTACATTCTCCTGATATTCCTTGCTTAAAGCACTATATTCTTCCATAGAGCCATCTTCAGGATATGCCAGATGACTTTTACGTAAATACAAAATCATATCTTTTGTAGGTGCTTCAGTCATATTCTTGGCTCCTGGTAATGTTGCATATATTTCATCTGAATGTTGATTAGAATAAAATGCATTTCGCGATTTTAAAAAGGCTTTTCTTTCTGCTTCATCTGGCCAAGCTTCTTTTTCTAACTCAGCATTTCTATCTCCAGCCTTATCAATATCTTCCCAGGACGCAAATGTTCGTACATACATCAATTCTGTGCTGTTCTCTGTCATCAAATGCGTATAGAACCTAGCACTCATTATGTGCTCATTCTTTTTTATTACCTTATCCATGTACTCCTTTTCGATGGCCTTCCAGTCTCCATCACCATCATAGTCCATATTCCAGTACAATGTTGTTGCCACAACATACATTGGCCTTTTCGCTTCATCTTGAGCAAAAATCATGGTGCTGAATAGCATTAGCATTGCAAATACTGCAATACTTAATCGGTTGATTGATTTCATAATTTCAAATTTAAATTAGTATATAATTGGTTAATAAATATAAATTAGTTTTGCTTTAGTTAGATCCCAAAATAAAAGTATAAATTGAATCACCATGTCCCGCAATATATTTTCCTGCTCTCTTTCCTCTTTCTTTTCTTGCAGTTTCATCAGGGTAAGCTTCTTTATATAATTCAGCATTTCTTTCGTACATCTTATCCAGGCCTTCCATAGAATCAACAAAAAAAGCATCAATTCTTTCAGAACTATCTGCTCCATAATAATGAGCACTTGGAAAATATCCCTTAATATGTTCGTTCTTATTAATCATTTCTATTTTCTCATCTCTAAGTTCCACAAATTCTTTAGCAGATCCATCTTCTGGAAATGCTGCATGATTTCTTCGGATATAGAGTAACATACCTTCAGTTGGAGGTTCACTAAAGTATTTTGTTCCTTTTGTTACTGCATATATTTCGTCTGAGTGATGATTAGCATAATAGGCTGATTGCTTCTCAAAAAATGCTTTTCTTGCTTCTTCATCTTTCCAAGCTTCTTCAATAAGTTCTCCATCTCTATCACCCGCTTTATGTATGGCCTCCCAAGAAGGAAAACTTTGAATATAAAGCAGCTCCGAGTTGTCAGGAGAAGTATGATGTGTATAGTAAGATGCCTGAATTATGTGTTCATTCTTCATTGTTACTTTTTCAAATAATTCACCTTCAACAGCTTTCCATTCATCCATATCAAAGTCATCATTATCCATATTCCAATGCAAAGTGGTTACCACGTAATATTTTGCTTCTGGAGGTGCCTCATCCTGGGCAAAAATTGAGCTACTAAATAGCAATAGCATTGTAAAAATTACAATACTTAATCTGTTGGTTGTTTTCATAATTTTAAATTTTAAATTTTAAATTAGTATATAAATGGTTAATTAATACAAATTAAAATTTGCTATGAATGTCAATAAAAATATTTAACTATGGGAATAGTTTATCGATAAGAAGCATTGTAATATACAAAAAAATGTAATAATTTGATTATTAGTTTTTCACTACTTTATACTACATACAATTTCAGAAATTACTTATAATTGTTCACGAAGTTTTTTAGGCATTCCTTTAACAACCATATCGTAACTATGGTCTATTAGTTTTAGGATGAAACCTGGTTGTAACTCGCCCTTGTAAATATCAACGGTATTCCAATGTTTATTACTGACATATGGACCTGCATAAATACTTTCGTATTGCTCTCTTAACTCTGTGGTATATTCCGGATCACATTTTAGCATTGTTGAAGCCTCACCTTCCTCCCATTTTTTTAACGGAAATAACGCAAACATTTTTCCTAAAACTTTAAACACCAATGTATGCTCATCAAATGGAAATTCCTCAGTAGCTTTGTTTTTTGCTATACAATAGTCTCGAAGTTGTTCTATATTCATTTTTCGAGTTTCTTTGGAGAGTCCTCAATTTTTAAAGCCGTATAATCTAATTTCCAGCCAATGGTCTCAACTATGGTTTCAATTAATGAAATTGTTTCCAACGCTTCTCTTTGTGCAATTTGGATCAATCCGCTTTCTGGTATCTTTTCCTCGATATGCTGTTTAGCTTCTATATGTAAACCTGTTAAATCTGATGCTTCAAACTTATTGAAATAACCATCAGACTTATCGTAATAATTCAAATTGGTTTCAATAGATAAAATTTCCGGTTGTGGGAAATGTTCTAAAAGTATTTTTTTATTTGTATTATCCGCCTTTAATTGAATCTTAGAAAGATCATATCCTACATGCGCCTTTGCATTTATGACAACCAATGCCTTCTTTTTACTCGATATCAATTTTAAAAACCGTTCTTTAACATCTTCATAATGATAGATCTCCGCAAAATCACCTTCCACTGTAATAAATTTGCAAACAGTTTTAATTTTTTCTAACAATAAAACCGATTGTGAATTGACAAGTCGCTTTTTCTTGATCGATTTAAAATAGGTTACTGCACCTAAACTGACTAATGCTCCAATTATAATTCCTAAAAATGCTTCCATTTTAATCTTCTAATTTATACAAAACAGGTCTGCTAGGCGATGCGTCATTTTCAAATGGAGCCATTTGAATATCTAATAAATAGCTGCCATCATCTATATTATTTGGCACAAAGATCAGTTCAGTAATGGTTGCATCTAGTCGAAGTTTACCTTTAGTATTCCAAAATGCGTTGTGAGATAATAATAGGCCTTCATCCTTTTCCCTGTCAACACTTGGTAGGTCGATAAGTAAATGTTTAATCCCTTTTACCTTAAGGTAAATCGCAGCTTCTTCCAATAAATAAGGTGGATTCGTATAAGAATATTGCATCGATAATTTTTCTTTGGTGTTGGGTAAAGTTCTAATAACTATGGCTTCCCTTTTCTTATTTCCCAAAGCAAATTGCAGTTGTTTTTTTGAAATTACAAAATCACCATTCTTCATTTCCGGAGCAACAGTTATCAATTCTGCGAAAAAGAAAAACTGATTTAAATTTTTATTAACTGAGTGAATCTTTTCTGTAATATGACCTACGCACTCGGTGTGGGTTCCATGACCGTGGGGATTAAAAAAAATATTTTGAAAATTAATGGACGCCCCTTGCGCTACGGCTGCAGTAAAACCTTCAAACTCTACCGGTTCAATTTTTGGTTCATCTATATACCAGGCATTTACGTTGGACTTTGAGGCTTTTAATGGAATGGATATATCGATTGGTTTAGATAAATCAAATTGATAAGCCCTGCTGTTAAGTTTTATGGATGCGATCATAGCTCAAAGATAATTAAATCATAAACAAATCAGAAGCAATTCCATCTATTAGAAACTTACCTTTTTGAGTAGTTTTTATAATATCTTTTGAAACGGCAAGCAATTCTTCTTCTATTTTCTTTTTTGAAGATATTACCACATGATTTTTATATTCTACTCCATAATCTACTTCGATCGTATTTAATGAAATTCCCCAAATAGTTCTTAAACCAGTCATTATATATTCATTAAATCTGTCTATCACGGATAATTCTTCAATTGTTGATGGCAATTTATACTGTTTGATCGTTTGAATATATTTAGAGTTGTTGGAAACATTCCAGCTACGTTGACGCCCATTATAAGAATGAGCGGAAGGCCCAATACCTAAATAGTGATCTCCTCGCCAATAACTAGTATTGTGTTTTGAGAAATAGTCTGGTTTCCCGAAATTGGACACTTCGTATTGCACAAGTCCATTCTTTTCAGTTTCATCAATTAAATGGTTAAAATGCTTTAAGGCAACTTCATCATCCAATGGAGGATAAGTACCTCTTTTTATAAATGTTTCCAATGCTGTTTTTGGTTCGATGGTTAAAGCATAACTGGAAATATGAGTAATTTTAAAATCGAAAGCGATTTGTAGATTTTCATTCCACTTTTCTAAACTCATATCTGGAATTCCATATATCAGATCAATTGTAATATTATCGAAATATTTAATAGCATTTCTCAAACATTCTTTTGCTTCAATAGCAGAATGAGCTCTGTTCATCCTATTTAAATCATCATCAAAAAAAGACTGAATGCCAATGCTTAATCTGTTAATTGAACTTTTTGAAAGTTGAATTAGTTTTTCTTTTGTCAGGTCGTCTGGATTGGCTTCAAGAGTTATTTCCGGGTTTTCAGATACCTTATAATCGATCTTTATCAATGAAATTAACCATTCTAAATCTTCAACACTCAATAAGCTTGGAGTTCCTCCACCAAAATAAATAGTTTCTACTGTTTGCCCGTTTAGTTCATTTTTCCTTAGTAACAATTCTATTTTCAAAGAAGATAACATGTCATTTACCTTCTTTAATGAAGTTGAAAAATGAAAATCGCAATAATGGCAAGCCTGTTTGCAAAAAGGAATATGTATATAGATTCCAGCCAATTTTTATCGGATTTTATCTTCGTTCTGTTTTACAAAACTTGACCAGCCGGAATAACTTTTGTCACCAGATATTTTTCCTGAGTTATAAAAATGGCAAACTGCTGCCGCAAGTCCATCTGTTGCATCCAAATTTTTCGGTAAGGTTTTTAATTCTAACAAATTCTGTAGCATTTTTGCAACCTGTTCCTTGCTGGCATTTCCATTTCCTGTAATTGCCATTTTAATTTTTTTAGGCAAATATTCTGTAATTGGAATTTGCCTACTTAGTCCAGCTGCCATAGCCACTCCCTGTGCCCGTCCAAGCTCAACATACTCTGCACATTTTTACCATAAAAAGGAGCTTCAATAGCAATTTCATCCGGGTTATGTGAGTCTATCAACTCTATGGTTCGCTCAAAAATAAGCTTTAGCTTAAGGTAATGATCATCATATTTTTTGAGGTTTAACTCATTTAACTGCATAAAGGACATTTTTTTATTAATCACTTTGATTAATCCAAAACCCATGATAGTTGTTCCAGGATCTATCCCTAAAATTATTTTTTCTTTACTCATTAATCACAATATTGACAACCACTTAACGATACTGACACTCCAAAAGAAATCGTAAACAAGTTATTATTAAAAGTCCCATATCCTTCCGTAATTGGGTTATATTCTTTATTCTTAGAAAAACTCATAACATAGGACACATCCGAATAAACTGAAACAGATTCCACAATCCGGTAATGTAATTCCAATCCAGTTATAGTATTAAAAAGAGAGTGTTTATTATCTCCATAATTTCCTAAAGGCTTTATAAAACTTAATCCCGGACCTACATGCCCAACTACTCCCACAGAAACCGGTAAAAATCTAAGAATATTCGTTGCATCATATACCACCTGTAAATTAATTCTGGTATAATTAGTTTTAAATTCCGGTGTATTATCAGCATTCGAAAACCTGTTATATCCAAAATCTAATTTAGCACCTAAGTTCCTTGAAAACAAATGTTGAACTCCTAAATTAATTGTTGGGAAGTTGACTGGTTTTGCTTCAAAACCATTTACAAATCCATCTATATCAGGATAATTTATCCCAAATGAAATTTGAGCCTTCCAAGAACTTAGGTCGCTTTGACTATATAAATGATTAGACATTGATACAATAATTGTAAAAATTAAGATACGTTTTAATTTTACAAAAGATTCGGTCATGTAACAATTATGCTTTAATTTGTGATATTCTGAATTATTTTCAGTGATCATGATTGGGAACTTACCTTACAAAACTAAACAATTCTTTTTTGTACTTATTAAATTAAGTATTGTTACCGGCGCGTTTTATTTTATCTATAAAAAACTGACAAATAACGATCAACTGGATTTTACAGTTTTTGTTGATTTTTTGTCTAAAAACGACCTTTTTGCTCTAAAAAACATCATTTTTGTGTTATTTTTAAGCATTTTTAACTGGTTTTTCGAAATTTTAAAATGGCGAAGTCTAGTCTCTTATGTTAAAAAAATATCCATAAAAGAATCTGTCGAACAAAATTTAGGAGCTTTAACAGCTTCTATTTTTACACCAAATAGGATAGGCGAATATGGAGCCAAATCGATTTATTATCCCAGACAACTTACCAAGCAGATCATATTATTAAACTTGTTAGGAAATATGTCACAGATGTTCATGACGACCATTTTTGGGATTTTCGGATTTCTGTTATTTGTAAATAAATACAATGTTCAGATCTCATATTTTAAGCTATCAAGACTTTTGATTGTTGTTTTTATAATTGTAGCTATAGCTATACTAGGATGGCAGCAAAACAAATATCATATAAAAGGATTTTCTATAGGAAGAATCAAGAATTACGTCAAATCTATGCCTTCTAAGATCCATGCTTCAAACCTTTTTTATTCTCTGACACGGTATGTAATATTCTCTTTTCAGTTCTTCTTTTTATTACACATTTTTGGAATTAATCTGACATACCTTAATGCTATGATAGTAATTTCGAGTATGTATCTTTTAGTATCCATTATCCCATCAATTTTTATTTTTGATGTCATTATAAAAGGAAGTGTTGCGGTTTATTTATTTTCCTTTGTAGGAGCAAATGAACTTACCATCCTAGTAATTGTAACAATAATGTGGTTATTAAATTTTGTACTTCCGAGCATATTTGGCAGTTATCATGTACTCAATTTTAGATGGTTTAATTCTGATAAAGAATGACTTTAATTATTGTAATTATAACTATAGCTTATCTGGTACTAATAGGTAGTTTTATTATTGGGTTCGACAAGCTTAAACCTTTCTATTTAAATGACCTGAAAGTTAAAACAAGCTTCTCCATTATCATACCATTTAAAAACGAAACTGAAAATTTAGAAGTTTTATTAACTTCATTATCAGAATTAAAATATCCTCAACATTTATTTGAAGTTATTCTGGTTAATGACGAATCGAGCGATGACTCTGAAACGATCATCAATAATTTTAAGTCCAAAAATTTCGGTAATTATAGGGTAATTAAAAATGAGCGAAAAACAGGATCACCAAAAAAAGACGCCATAAATAAAGCCATTTCTATTGCCAGATTTGAGTGGGTTTTAACTACCGATGCGGATTGTACGGTGCCAAAATACTGGCTGGCAAGTTTTGATGGTTTCATTCAAAGAACGGATAGTTGCTTTATATCAGGACCCGTAAACTATTATGGAGCTACTACTTTTTTAGAACGCTTTCAGGCGTTGGATCTCTTAAGTTTAATTGGAGCAACAATAGGCGGTTTTGGCATAGGAAAACCATTTATGTGTAATGGAGCGAATTTGGGTTATAAAAAAAGTCTTTTTAGGGAATTAAACGGGTTTGAAGGCAATACCAATATTGCCAGTGGAGATGATGTTTTTCTTTTAGAAAAAGCAGTCAGGAAATACCCAGGACAGGTACATTATTTAAAATCGGAACTTGCTATTGTAAAAACCAAACCTCAACCGTCTCTTAAAGATTTAATTCAGCAACGCATTCGATGGGCAGCTAAAGTATCTAGTTACTCTAATTTATTTGGAAAAATTACAGGATTATTGGTTTTACTTATGAATGCAACTGTAATTTGTGGCTTATTATTTGCATTAATTGGTCTAATCCATTATAAATTAATCCTTTATATTCTTGTAATTAAATTCAGTATCGACTTTTTGCTTATTTATAAATCCGCTCGATTTTTTATCCAGGAAGAGCTCCTTTCATCCTATGTCTTCAGTTGTTTAATTTATCCGTTTTTTAGTGTGTTTGTGGCTTTATCATCAATATTTAAAGGATATAAATGGAAAGGTATTTACTATAAAAAATAGGTAGTTGTATTTTATTTCTTATTTTTAAACAATCAATTAACCACATGCCCAAATAAAAATGAAAAAACTTGTCTTAATCTTACTTTTATTTTGCACAGTTTCAGTTTCTTTTTCTCAAAAAGAGTATTCAGTAAATGGTGAGTCCTATCAGTTGAAGACAGAAGTTGAAGGTTCCATAGATCTTTTATGGAATGTTATCGAAGGCAATTACAGGTATTTTGTAGAAAAGGATAACAAGATAAGGGAGTTGACAAATACGAAAAGTAATAGCGGGTCTTTCCAGGAAGAATACCTTATTACATTGAAAGAGTTAACAGGGAATTCTGATGTAAATTCGAAAACGGTAAAACTTACTTTACCAAGTTTACGAGATTTTTTAAATCAATATAACGCTAGTGTAGATTCTAATTATTCTATATCTCAGGACAAAATAGAAGTTAAGACCAGGTTGGGATTGTTTGCTGGTATTACCAACAATCCCTTTGTTGAAAATCCCGATAATAAAACAACACCATTATTAGGAGCAGAATTGGAATTATACGATGATAATATTGCAAAACGACATGCTGCCTTTTTACAATTTACTCATATTTTTGAGAATGATGATTTGAAATATTCCACAACAGAAATTGCATTAGGTTACAGATTTAGATTTATTTATTCTGAAACGTTCAACATACATGCCAACATAAAGTTGGTAACTTTAAGTTTCTCTAATTCGACTGTCACATATGTTGACGAAGATACGATGGTGGAATTTACTGAAGATAAATCTGCAACTTCCTTTGATGCACCTGTAATTTTTGGGATAGGAGCAGACCTAAAGATTAGCGAAAATAGTTTTATAACGTTCTATTACAACGAGTTATTTGCTCTTTCCCTGGATAATCAAGGGAATTTTTCTACCAATATAGCATTGGGATATAAATTTAAGTTGTAGTGAGTATTTATAAAACATCCAATCCTGCATTTAACAATTACTTTTGGCATACTTCCCATGATCCTTCAGCCAAAATGACGGTTCGAGGAATTATTATCAAATCAATAATCCTTTTATTAATTACGACTGCTATCGTTGGTTTTGTATGGAAAATTAATTCTGAAGGCGTTTCAGTGAGGTGGTTTACCTTGGGTGGAATGCTGGCAGCAATTGTAGTTAGCATATTAATTTCTATAAGAAATCATTGGGCGCATTTTTTAGTCCCCTTGTATGCTATTGCGAAAGGATTTTTTATTGGAGGTTTCAGTTCGTATGCTCATGTCAAGTTTCCGGATTTGCCCTATCAGGCGGTAGGTGTTACTATAATAACATTCTTTACCATGTTGTTTCTGTATCAAACACGCATAATAGTAGTAACCAAAAGACTAAGAACCATAATAGTAACAGCTGCAGCAAGTATTTTTGTTATTTATATAGTTTCCTGGATACTGAGTTTTTTTGATATTTATAATCCATTTATCTGGGGGACTTCCTGGGTGGCCATCGGATTTAGTGTAATAGCTGCAATAGTAGCCGCTTTTACATTACTATTAGACTTCAGTTTTATAGAAAACCAAAAACATAAAGCTCCAAAATATAAGGAATGGATGGCAACTTGGGGGCTGTTAGTTTCTTTAATCTGGCTATATGTAGAGATCTTGAGGTTCCTTCAAAAACTGGCAATTAGGTTTTAATCTGAATTAATGATTATTGGAAGTTTAAATTGGGTTGTAACTAACTGCCCTCGTTTTATTGCAGGATAGATCTTTGGCAGAGAATCTATCGCGGTATTTATTTGATTCGTAATATTAGGTAAAGCTTTTAGCGTTTGTGCTTTAACTTTTAAATTTAAAATAGAGATTTCTCCTTTATCCGATAGTTTAAAATCAATAACAATAGTATCTTCTAAATCGGTTGAAACAACCATTTTTTCTTTGGTTAAGTGATTTTGAATGCGATTTATCAGGGTATTTTGAAAGCACAATTTACGTTCTTGAATAGTTGAAGAGGAATCACAAGAAGCAAATGCAGGAAAGACATCAACATCTTTCCAGTTAAACGTTTGCAGCTCTTCCTTTAAAATTTCTTCGGACGATGTTTTCTTTACATCAAAATAATTGCATGAAGATAGAACCAGACCAATTAGTATAAATAATATACGCTTCATTTAGATATTAAACTAAAATTGAAAATTACGAATATTTTAAAGGATAACCATCTATAGCTGTAACAAACAGTCAGTATCTTCGTCATACATTTAAATTTACTATTTTTATAAATGGACGTCTTATTACTAATAGTCGGCTTTTTCTTTATGTTGCTTGGCATATTGGGTAGTTTTTTACCCGTATTACCAGGACCTCCTATCAGTTGGATTGGATTATTGTTGTTATACCTTACAAAAACCGTACAGGATGATTGGTGGTTTTTAGGTGTTACCTTTGCAGTTGCAGTGGTTGTATTTGCCTTGGATTATATAATTCCTGTTGTTGGGACCAAAAAATTCGGAGGGACAAAAGCAGGAATGTTTGGTACAACTGTAGGACTTCTTATTGCTATTTTTTTTCCCGTTTTAGGGATCTTCGGGATTGTAATTTGGCCTTTTATTGGAGCACTTGTTGGTGAATTAATTAACAAAGCTGATTCAGGTAGTGCCATGAAAGCCGCTTTTGGCTCCTTCATAGGATTTTTAACCGGTACTTTTTTAAAGTTTGTAATTGCCGTTATTTACTTTGGTTTCTTTATTGCCACATTCTGGGAATACAAGTCTGAATTCCTAACATTTTAAATAAAAAAAGCCCCATGATCATAAGATGAGACCTTAATAATCATAGGGCCATGAGGGTTGCTATTAATCAACAATTAATAATGAGGATTAATCAATCGTACTGTTGATTAGTACAAAAGTAAAACTTAGATATTAAAATATGTTGCGGTAAAACCTCAAAATTTGTGAGGAAGCCCTTCACTTCTTAACAATATCAATGGTTTTCAGAGGAGAAAACTATTATAAAAATTGTATTTTATTTTATTAAACTATAAAAACCCTTTATTTCTGGCTTCTTTTAGTAAGGTTTCATCTTGTCCGTCGTCCACAGAGAATAACTCTTTTAGTTGCTTTTTCCGTTTTTCTACAGCGCTTAAAGAAAGGCCTACGTGCTCTGCTAAATTTTTTGTTTTTACTCCCTGAGATAACAAATGAAGTATTTTCCTGTTCTTCTCATCAACAAAAATATCTGTGGTAATGGTTTTCCTCAAAAAATTGTTTACTGTACTACTATAATACGGTGGATTTTCAAGGATATTCAAAAATGCGCTTGACAACTCGTTTGAAGTCAGATCACTTTTTATTAGTAGTCCTTCCGGGTTTAGTGTTTTTAAAATATTATGTATGCGATATGATTCGTTATACATAGTTAGAATAATTATTTTGGCATCAGGCAGCATCTTTCTTGCATACTTCGCTAAATCTTCTCCGGACGTGATCATCCCGTCGGAGGACGGTGGAATTTTAATATCTACGAAAAGAATGTCGTATGGTTTATTGTTTAATGAATTGTGAATGTACTCTAATGCCTCATCACAACTTGAAGCAATGTCGATGTCAAATTCTTGCTTGTGAGTTTTAATAGATAGGATCGTGTTCTGATAACCCTCAATTATCATAGGATGATCGTCTATCATTAACATTTTAATGTTTTGCATACTGATTGATTAATATTTATTTGGAATAAGAACTAAAATAGTGGTTCCATTCCCCCTCATTGAATTTATGTCTAAATCACCTCCAAGATCTTTAACTCTGGAAGCAATATTTTTAAGTCCAATTCCTTTTTTAACCCTGTTTATATCGAATCCCGATCCGTCGTCAGTAATCTCTAACAGGACAAATCCATTCTTTAATTCAAAGTTAATCTTTACTAGCTTAGCATCCGCATGTTTATATATATTTTGTAAAGATTCCTGTATAATCCTATAGAAATTAATTTTAGTTTTATTAGGAATATCTTCCCAATCTATATCATCATTTTTATAGAGTTCATATTTCAGATTATAGACTTTAGTCTGATTTTCCACTAAAGTTCTAATAATATCAAAAAACTTGGAACCTGAAACAAAATCGGCATTCAGATCATGAGAGATCTTTCTTATTTCCTGTTCTATTGCTTTTAGTTCTTTAATATATTCACTTCTGTTCTGAACTGTATCCTTGTCTATATTTTCATTCAAGCTATCCAAACTTAGTCTCGTACCGAACAATCGTCCTAAAATGCCGTCATGAAGCTCTTCTGAGATTCTCTTTTTCTCCTGTGCTCTGCCCTCTTCTATTTTGTCCTGTTGAGTTAGCATAAGATTATAGATCTCTTCATTGGCTTCCTGTTGTAGCTGATTTAATTTAAGTTCCTTGTTTTTAGCTCTTTGTGATATCGTGCTATATGTTAAGAAAACCGTTAGTAATAAAGCAATGGAAAGAATTGATAGTAACAGCCTATCTCTTGTGATTTGCTTATTTCTTCGCTCTATTTCCCCAGTCTCATATTGTATCCTGGCAAATTTATTCCTTATTGCTCTCTCATTATTTATTAAGCTATCATTTAATGTGATATACTCTTTATAATACTTTACAGACAGACTATCTTCTTCAACTTCAGAAAGATGTAGCAATGCTTTCAGATAATCATCATTATGTGCTTTAGAAGCTAATTTTTTAGCTTGATAAGCAAAGTGTTTAGCAGAATCTATTTGATTTATATTTTGATAATATTCTGACAGATGCTGATTAATTGTTATTGGTATATAATCATCTTTAATACTGTCACAAATCTTAAGTGCTTGATAATACAAATTTGGGAGTTCTTTAGTTTGTCCTATTAAAAATTTTGTATGGGCATAATTGTCCAGCGCCAAGGCATAAAGGTTGCTCTTTTTTAAAGCTTCTAATTGAAGAATTTGGTTAAAATTCTCTAAAGCTTTACCATATTGTTCGGCATCTTTAAAGACAACACCAATATTATTGATTGAGGTGTTTTCTGACATGATATTTCTTGTCCTAAATTTTCTTTTAAACTCCAAAGCTTTTTTATGGTAGTCAATAGCCTGATCATAATCACCTAATTCATTGTAAACTATGCCCAAATTATTATAAGACCTAGCAAGAAATTTAATCCTGTCAGCACTCTGAGAGTTATCTAAACCTTCTAAAACACTTATTGCTTCAATGGTTGATACTTCGCTACCAATAAAATCTTTCTCGTTCTTCTGAACAACTGCAATACTTAAAAGAGTTTTTCCTAATTCTAAATCATTTTTAATCGCTACATAAACTTTTTCGGCGGTATAGTAGTACAAGAAAGCACTATCACTTACTTTAAATTTATTGTAAAATTGTCCTAAGTATATATTTGCTTTTGCAACACCAAAAGAATCTTTAATTTTTTCGGAATGCTCCAAATACTCTTTACTTGCTTTTTTAAAAAGATTATAATTCTTTAATTCCCAATAATTTACAGCAACATACCTTAGAGCATTGTTCTTTAATGTATCGTTTTTTATGTTCTCTGATAAACGCTTAGCACTTTCTGCAAACGAAAGTCGTTCAATAACTGGAATTTCCTTGTCAAAGGATTTTTCAATCAAATAGGTTATGCTGTCTATTTCACTGAGCTTTTTATTCTGAGAAAAACTACTATAAGAAACGACTATGAGTAATAAAACTATTGAAAACTTTTTGACCAATTGTCACTGATTTAGTTCTCTCAAATTTATTCATAATCTTTCTGATATAAAATAAAAAACCCTTAACATTTGTTAAGGGTTTATCCATTTATGATTATAGGGCAAAAATTAATCTACTCCACCATCTTCATCTACTTGACCTCCTGTAGTTGTAGATACAACTTCCTGGTTAAGCATTAATTCGTCTTCGTTTAAGTCATCTTTTTCACATGCAACGAATGCAGAGCAAAAAAGTGCTGCTACTAAAAGTAATTTTAAGGATCTCATCTTTAAATAATTTAAGGTTTAACAATTGTTATTATTATCTAGTGTCTAGAATATTTTAATCCATAAATCTTATTACAGAGATGTATTTATACCTCTTGAGTAATAAAATTGAACGAAAGGGAAGTCGATAAGGTTCTAGAAAGAACAGTATCTGTAAATGGATTAATTATTAAACCTCTAAAGTCTAAAAAAACTATTTTGGGGACTTAGAAGTAAAGCAATATAAAAAAAAATGTGAAAAAACGTGAATTATGTTGATTATTTTAGATGAACTGCACAAAAAGATTCAAATTAAAGGGAATTCCTACCTTTTTTAAATAACATTTTTCAGAAAATTAAGCATTTAATGATGATTTTCTTTGAACAACTTATCATATTGATCATTTGTATCAATATCTATAATTGCATGATCATTTTTAATTGATTTAACATTATCTGAATACTTATGGATTAGATGTTTAGCTCCAAAATCTGAATTTAGATCTCTAAGTTCTTTGAAATATGATTTATCAAATAAGGCAGGAACTCCTAATTTACCATCACTATATTCCGTTGCTATTATTTGATTACAATAAGGAGTAAATCCCTCTATTAAACTAGAATAATGA
>CAJIBV010000295.1_pt1 | contig 34532 bp, 24 predicted proteins | sample 9199431 | NCBI WGS metagenome assembly CAJIBV01 (sample SAMEA7708314, study PRJEB35096) | sediment metagenome | biome: marine neritic benthic zone biome [ENVO:01000025]; feature: sediment [ENVO:00002007]; material: shallow marine sediment [ENVO:03000034] sea grass bed [ENVO_01000059] ...
AATCAAATCTTTGAAAAAAGAATATTTGAATAATGCAATAATAATAGATGAATTTGATGATTTTGAAGAAGGATCATACTTTATAAAGATTACAAGTAACTTAGAAAAAATTCTTTTCAAGCAATTGATTAAGAAATAATTCTCTCAAAAAATAATTGTCAAAAAAGGTATTTCAATAATATGAAATACCTTTTTTTAACTTATTGAATATCATATTCTTATAAATTTTAAATGCATTTCATCGAATAATTTTGTAGTTTATCCCTTTACTCCGTAAGTTTGTAAAAATCTGATTGATAATTAATTAGTCCCAAACTATTAATTAACCGCTTATGAAAAAAATTACTTTTTTAATTAAAAGGGTATTTCTGCTATTGTGCTTGCTTTTCACAATAGGCTCACTCGCTCAAACTTGTGGTACAACAATAAATACATTCCCTTATACAGAAGGTTTTGAAACTGGTGTAGGAGGATGGACTCAAGACTTAGGCGACAACTTCGACTGGACCAGAGATTCAGCCGGTACGCCATCTAATAATACTGGTCCGAATACGGGCAATGGTGGCAGTACATGGTACATGTTCACAGAATCCTCCAGTCCAAATTATCCTACACAAACAGCAAATTTTGAAAGCCCATGTTTTGACCTGACATCTGCTGCTTCGGCTCAGTTTACATTTTATTATCATATGTATGGTAGTAACATGGGTACATTAAATGTAGATTTAAGTACCGATAATGGAAGTACTTATCCAACAAATTTATGGTCAATTAGTGGTCAACAACATGGTAGCAATGGTGCGGCCTATACTTCTTCTGGAGCCATAGATTTAACCCCTTATGTTGGACAAGTCATAAAAATTAGATTTTCAGGAACTACAGGTTCAAATTATAGAGGCGATATGGCTATAGATGATATTAATCTAACAGCTGTAATTGCTGCACAGGAAATTGATGTTACAGGACTTGGTACTAGCATTGCTTCAGGTGATACTTCACCTTCTGCGACAGACGATACAGATTTTGGAAATGTGGATGTTACCGTAGGTACAAACCCAAATACATTTACAATTAACAATACTGGTGTCGCTAATCTTAACCTAACAGGTGCTCCACCATATGTTGTAATCTCCGGTGCCCATGCATCCGATTTTACGTTAACTGCAATTCCTGCAACACCCATAATACCAGCGGGAAACACGACATTTACCATAACCTTTAATCCAAGTGCGATAGGTATAAGAACAGCAAGTGTTTCTATTGCCAATGACGATGCGAATGAAAATCCTTATACATTTGATATACAAGGTAACGGTACAACAACCGTTCAGGAAATAAATGTTACCGGATTAGGCAATAATATTGCTACAGGTGACATTACACCTACTACAACGGATGGTACCGATTTTGGAACTGTAGTAACTGCTGGAGGGACATCTGTAAGCTCTTTTACAATAGAAAACCAGGGAACTGGCAGTATACTGTCACTTACAGGAGCTTCTCCCTATGTAATCATTTCTGGTGCCAATGCAGCTGATTTTACTGTGACTGCGATACCTAATAATTCAATTGGAGCCAGTAGTAATACCTTTTTCGATATTACCTTCGATCCAAGTGCGGACGGTCTTAGACAAGCAACAATAACCATTTTGAATAATGACCCTGATGAAGGATCTTATACTTTCAGCATTCAAGGAACAGGATTTACACCTCCACCTTGTGGTCAAACTGTACTTCATACAGCAGATTTCGAAACTGGTTTAGAAGGTTGGACAGATGGTGGTACCGATGCTCAACGTGTGAGTAACGCCGCAAGATCTTATTCTAACACTTTCAGTTTAGAAATAAGAAATAACGATACTTCTGGAAATAATTCTTCGGTATTATCCCCACTTTTTGATTTAAGTGGTTACGATAAAGTAGATTTTAAGTTCTTTTTCACTTCATATAGTGGTGAAAACACTGATAACTTTATCGTGGAATTTAGCAACAACAGCGGATCTACCTGGACTGTAATAAATGATTTCATTTGCAATGATGTAGTAAACAAAAATGCGGATTATGAAAGTGGAACAGCCATTATTTTTTATTCTAAAACATCCACCATGTTTAAGGCTACCCATACATTTCCGGCCGGTGCCGTTTCACAAATAAGAGTACGCTCTGATGGCAGTGATACATCGGACTTGATTTATATCGATAATGTTACGATAACAGGTACTACATATTGCACACCGATAACTGGACCTGGTGGTGTTACAGCCGATTTAGACCTTTGGTTGCGAGCTGATATGGTTGACGGAACAACGGTTGGTACCGATGGAGCAAATGTGAGCAAATGGACAGATACTGGTAAAGGTAACCATGCCGAAACTGTAGTTAGTGGGCAGGAACCGGTTTATAGATATAATACGACTCAGAACATAAACTTTAATCCAGTTATAGAATTTGAAAATAATAATGCCACTTCCAGCAGTGATATGACATATATCAACACAAGGGATGAGTTAAAAGGAACCGGTGGATTTAACAGTGATGATATTTTTGCAGTAATTGTACCTGATCCGACAATAACAACATCAATGATACCTCTGGATACTTTTACCAGTACAGACCCAACGGGCACTACTGCGAATGAAGATGTAACAGGTTTTGGATATGGCTCATATACCAATAGATTTAGTGGAGAATATTTTACTTATGCCATTGGTACTACAAGTGGACCGGGTAATGGTTATGGAAGAGCTGATACTAGTGGCAGTAATAATTATAATCAAATAGGAATAATAAATACTAGGCATAATACAGCAGCGAATGGTGTAGAATTGTATTTGAATGCGAACCAAGTAGGTAATGCAACTTCTGATGCTCCGGATTTTGCTACAGTCAATAGCACACGCTATTGGATAGGAAGAAGCCAGTACTGGAATGGTAGTTTTGATGGTAGAATTGCCGAGTTAATTACTTACGACTCCAGAAAAACAGATGGCTCCACAGAACGAAGGAAAATTGAAAGCTATTTAGCATTAAAATATGGTATAACCCTAGGCGTAAACGGTACCAGCATGGATTATGTAGATTCCAGTGGTAATACTGTTTGGGATGCAGCAGCCAATGCAGGGTTTAATTACGATATAGCAGGTATCTTTAGGGATGATGTATCCAATCACTCTCAAAAACAATCCAAAAGTATAAATTCATCAAGTATAGTAACTATTGGTCATAAAGATATAGCATCAGATAATGCTTCTAATACTAACGATTTTACTACAGACAAAGATTACCTGGTTTGGGGTCATAATAATGATGCTCTTTCGGGTACCAATACTATTACGGTGAACATTGGTGCATCGTCTACAACAGTCACAACAGTATTTGACCGGCGATGGAAAATAGTAGAACACAGGCCAACACCGGGAAATGACATTTTGGATGTGAAAATTTCAGTTCCTACGGGAATATTTCCTGCACTATCAGATCCTGCGAATGAAGAATATGCCATGATCGTGTCTAATACGTCTGCTTTTGCAACCGGAGATATAGTAGATATTATCCCAATTGACCAGAATGGATCTAATTTTGAAACCTGGTACGACTTCGACAATACACGATATTTCACATTTGGAATTGCTTCAAGAGTAACAGGTAGCTATAATGTTGAATTTTCTGCGGGCGATTTCCTTGTAGGAGAGGATTCAGTCGATTTAAACACGTCCTTTACTGTATCAGCTTGGGTTCGAAACTTAGGTTCGGGAGGCTCTGTTGTTTCAAAAGGTAATGCCTATGATTTCAGAATTGATGGAACAGGTAAAGTACAGGTGGTATTAAATGGTACTACCAGACTAACATCTGCAACATCTGTAAATGATTCTAAATGGCATCATATTTCAGCAACATACTCAGCAAATGATTTAAGGCTTTATGTCGATGGTGTAGAAGACAGCAATAGTCCGCAAACGTCTATTCCAGTTCCAACCTCAAATACAGACAGGTTTGCAATCGGTGTTAACTATATTGATAAAGATGATATATCAACAGCTTTTAATGGTGATATTGACGAAGTAAGGGTTTGGGATTCAGCATTATCTCTGACTCAAATACAGTTTATTATGAACCAGGAAATATCTGAACATACAGATACAAATGTTAAAGGAAATGTATTACCACAAACTATTACTAAAAATGAAGTTGGAGCAATACCCTGGAATAATTTACAGGCATATCACGATATAAATGGCTTCTATGGAACAACTGTAGAAGATGGCTCAAACAATGATAATTGGGTACGAATTAAGTACTTAGTTCCTGGTAAAGATATTATAGATAACCAAACAACACCTTTACCTTATACTTCAGACGGAAGTGGAAATTGGGATACAGTGGCAACCTGGAAGAGTGGGTCCGAATCGTATATTCCAGGATCAGCATCCATTATAGATCCTAATATAACTGTAGACTGGAATATTGTTAATATTTCTCATGATGTTACAATGGATAATTCATCACTACCGGCGGTAAATAACGATAATCGGACATTACTTGGATTAATAGCAGACGCTACTAATGAATTAACAGTAAGTTCAGATTATGCTGTAACGGTAACCCATTATTTAGAGTTAAACGGAGCCATTGATCTGGAAGGTGAATCCCAATTAATTCAAACCGATAGAAGTGTACTTAGTGTAGGTGCAAATGGTTCACTGGAAAGAGATCAACAAGGTACATCTGATTTGTATACATATAATTACTGGTCATCACCAGTTGGTGCTGTAAATTCTACGGCTACTAATGATACTTACACCCATAGATTTACTCTACCGGATGTATTAAGTGATGGAACTATACCTGCATCTCCCAGTGCGATCACATTCCTAACTGGTGGTGTAAATGGAAGTCCTTCACCATTTAGTATAGCGGATTACTGGATTTGGAAATTTGCCAATGGACTGGATGACGATTATTCTGCATGGCAACATATGAGAAGCACAGGTACTATTTATGCAGGAGAAGGTTATACCATGAAAGGACCTGGTACAGGTACTATTTTAACACCGCAAAACTATGTTTTTGAAGGAAAACCAAACAACGGTGATATTGCACTAACAATTAGTGCCGGTAATGATTATTTGGTAGGAAACCCATACGCATCAGCGATTGATGCCCATGAGTTTATAACCGATAATCCCGATTCCAGTGGTACATTATACTTCTGGGAGCACTGGGGAGGTGGATCTCATGTGTTATGGGAATACCAAGGTGGTTATGCTCTTTACAATTACTCAGGTGGAATTCCAACGGCATCGTACGGTACAAATGACCCAGATGTAGCCACAGGTGGTACACCAACAAAATTACCTGGACGATATATACCGGTTAGTCAAGGATTCTTTGTTTATAGTCCTGGTGGCGGAACAATTACTTTTGAAAATGATCAACGGGTCTTTGAAAAAGAAGGTGCCACATCAGTATTTGTTCGTACGGCTAGTAGTGAAGCTAATCAACCAATCAATTATAACGAGGATACACGTATGAAATTCAGAATAGGATTTAATTCAACGAACACAATCCACAGACAGCTGTTATTAACTGTCGATGAGAATGCGTCTAATGGATATGATTGGGGTTATGATGGTAGATTGAATTCAGTTCAAATTGATGATATGTTTTGGATGATCGACAATGAGAAATACGGTATTCAAGGTACAAATGAAGTTACTGCAGAGTCTGTATTTCCTTTAGGAATTCATGCCAGGGATAATGGAGTAAACTCAATTCAAATTGATCACCTTGAAAACGTGCCGGATCATGTCGAAATATATGTTCGAGACAATGAACTCAACCATTATCATGATCTTAGGGTCAGTGAGTATGAGTTCGATCTGACAGCAGGTGACCACTTTGAAAGGTTTGATATCGTATTTTCGAATCGTCAAGCTTCCTTAGATGTAAATGATATCGAATTAAGCGATTCAATTAACATTTACTACAACAATGATAACGATAACTTAGTCGTCCGGAACTTGGATCTAAATGAAATAAACAAACTAGAATTGTTTAATATTATCGGTCAATCAATTTACAGATCAAGTGATATTGAAATACAAGACTATCTGGAAATTAAAATTAATAATTTAAGTTCCGGTACTTATATAGTAAACTTGGATACTGCCTCAGGGAAAATATCCAAAAAAGTGTTAGTAGAATAATGTCCCAAATCTACTCTTTATTTAACCTACTTAACTGGGCCCAAGTTTTTGCTTGGGCCTTTTTTTATTGATGAATTGAATTCAAAGCTATAAAAGTGTATTTCATCGATGTTTTAAATTATTATAACGTATTTCATCGAAAACTTTTGAATTATTATGCGTTTAATCGAATATATTTGCGTTTAATCTTACCTTCAATTACATTTAAGTGAGAAATTAAAATAGTCCCCAAACTAAACAAATTTCCTGCTTATGAAAAAAATTACTCTAAACAATGCGAGTATTGTTTTTAAGGGTATTTTGCTGTTAGCTCTTTTGACTCTAGCTTCATTTAAATCAACTGCTCAAACTTCATATGTCGATGTTTCTGTAAACTGGCCTAATTGGTCTTCAGAAAACCGTGTAGAAGTTTATAATCCTTCCGGAACATTATTATCAACTATAGATAATGGATATACCGGATGTTGTAATGACAACTACTCCTCATCTATAAGCTTAGGTTGTATTCCTGATGGGAATAACTATTATATAATCATGTATGACACTTATGGTGATGGTTGGAATGGTGCCGCCAATATAACTATTAATTCTGCTGGCACTACAGTGCTATCTAATTCAGGCGCGAGTGCTATTGCTGCGGGCACAACTTTATATTTTAATGTTTCAGGTGGATGTTCTGGAACCTGTACTTCAACTGTTAGTACATTTCCATATACTGAGAGTTTTGAAACTGGTATAGGACAATGGACTCAAGATACCAGTGATGATTTTAACTGGCTAAGAGATTCCGCTGGAACGCCATCAAATGGCACAGGTCCCGCTTCCGCAAACGGAGGTAACTGGTATATGTATACTGAAGCGAGCAGTAACTATAACAACACGGCAAATCTAGAAAGCCCTTGTTTCGATCTTACTTCGGCAACCTCTGCTCAGTTCTCTTTTTACTATCATATGTATGGTTCGAATATGGGAACCTTAAATGTAGACCTTAGTACTAATGCCGGACTGTCTTATCCAAATAATCTTTGGACACAGACGGGTCAGGTACAAACAAGTAATGGAGCTGCCTGGAATTTGGTAACACTTGATTTAAGTGCTTACTTGGGACAGACTATTCAAATCCGTTTTTCAGGTACTACAGGTAGCAGTTACAGAAGTGATATGGCCATTGATGATATATCACTTACAGCTGTTACAACGCCAGAATCAGAAATTGATATTCAGGGAAATGCAGTTTCCATCAATAGTGGAGATACGACTCCAAGTACTTTAGATGATACAGATTTTGGTACTGTAAATGTAGCTGTAGGATCCAATACCAATACATTTACTATTTACAACACAGGAACTCTAAACTTAAATCTTACCAGTGGATCACCTTATGTAAGCATAACTGGAACCCATGCAGCTGATTTCAGTCTAAGTACTATTCCAAATAACTTAATTATGCCAGGTAATAATACGTCTTTCGATATTACCTTCGATCCTAGTGGCAGTGGCTTAAGATCAGCCATCGTTACTATTGCAAATGATGATACCAATGAAAATCCGTATACTTTTTATATTCAAGGGTATGGAGATGCTCCTCTTACTGAAGGGCCTGGTGGTGTAACCGCCGACTTGGAGATCTGGTTAAAAGCAAATGATGGTGCTGGAGTGGCTGATAATCAAATTCTTTCAACCTGGTACGATCAAGCCAAGACCAATAATGCAACTGTAAATACACCTGGACAGGAACCTACTTACAGAGATAATGCTTTATATAATGTTAATTATAATCCCGTTGTAGATTTTGACAGTAGTTATTCATTGGCACCAACAGATAATGACTATTCTTATGACGATTTAAATGGTGACTTCTTAGAAGGTAGTTCGGGATTTCATACTCAAGATATATTTGCAGTATTAATACCAGACCAAACAATAAATTCAACATTTGGTAACATGGACTTTTTCTGTGGTGATGAGGATATAAGTACCAATGCGGAAGATGTTACAGGATTTGGCTTTGGACGATACTCTGCAAGATTCACCAATGAAGTATATGCTTATTGCGTTGGTACTTCAAGTAGTTCACCACCATATGTTGGATATGGAGTGGCAGATAATGCTACAGGAACAAACTACGATAACGTCGGAATATTAAACGCAAGAAATCATGCGACTTTAGCTCAGCAAGAGCTGTATTATAATGCCAATAATGTAGAAACAGTTCAAAATGATTTACCGGATTTTTCAAATGTTAACGATTCACGTTTCTGGATAGGAAGAAGTGAAGGTTATGAGGCAGCAACCAACGCACGAATTGTAGAAATAATTTCTTTTTCTAATCGTAAAAATGACGCAACCTCAACAGATGAACGAAATAGAATTCAATCTTATCTTGCTATAAAATATGGAGTTACTTTAGGTACAAATGGAACGTCACAGAATTATGTTGCATCAGATGGTAATGTTATATGGGATGTTACTACAAATGCAGGATACAATTTTGATATTGCAGGAATTGGACAAGATGACGATTCTGACCTTATTCAGAAGCAATCTAAAAGTGTGAATAACTCCAGTATTATTTCTATGTCCTTGGATAATACGGAGCTTACAAATAGCTTAAATCCAAATGCGTTTAGTACAGGTAATGAATTCCTGATTTGGGGAAATAATGGTCAAAATACCAATTCCTCAGCAACATCAATTACAGTAAGTTTAGGTCCTGCGACCATAACTACTGTTACAGATGTAATGAACAGAATTTGGAAAATAGTTGAAACAGCCGGTGATGATATTGGAAAAGTAGAAGTATCTGTTCTGGAATCGGATCTGTCCGGATTACCGCCTTTAACTGGAAACGATTCTTATGTGATGCTGGTAGCCGATGAACCTACCTTTGCAACTAATTTAAGAACTGTATTTTTGGATCCATCAACATTTAATGGAATACCAACACGAGAAGGAACTTATGATTTTGATGGTACGAAGTATTTTACCATAGGTATTGCTCATGAATCTGTTCAATCCAGACATTTAGGATTTGATGGAGTTGATAATTATACCTTAGTAGGAGATAAAATTGACTTAGGTGGCAGTTTTACTGCATCATCATGGGTAAAACCAGAAGGTTCCAATGCGCTTAATACAGATAAGACAATTGTTGCCAAGAATGACGGAACTGTAGGTTATAAATTCTACTTAACAGATAGTAACTATGTAAGTTTTGCAGTAGGAAATACAGCTGCAAATACAATTACTTCTAATACAGCAATACCCGATAATATATGGCACCATGTAGCAGTATCCTATGACGGTACAACTGCTTATTTATATATTGATGGTGTATTGGATACAAGCAAAGTTTTAGCCTCTCCAACTCCTAATGGTTCTGAATTCGCCATTGGTGCAATTTTTATAGATAAAGCTAACATTCAGGATTACTTTAAAGGAGATATAGACGAGATTAGAGTATGGGATAGTGCCCTTACTTTAGATCAATTGCATTATGTAATGAACCAGGAATTGGTTCAGTCAGGAGCAATTGTAAACGGTTCGGTTTTGCCAAATACCATTACGAAAAATGAAATTGCCGTCGTAAATTGGTCAAATCTTCGTGCCTACTATTCAATGAATTCATATATAGGAACCCATTTAAATGATGTTTCTGGAAATGGAAACAGAGGAAGTTTGACCGATCCTGATAAATTCACATTAGAGTACCAATCCTCTCCTCTACCTTACAGAAGTCAAAATAGTGGTAACTGGGATAGCAATGCCATATGGGTTAACGGTGCGGAACAGTACATTCCTGGATCCCCTTCTATTGTTGATCCAAATATTACGGTTGACTGGAACATTGTTGAAACAAGTCATGATATTACTCTGGATAATTCGTCATTACCAGCTGCTAATAATGATACAAGATCTGTTTTAGGATTAGAGGTTACTGCAAATGAATTAACAGTAACTACCGATAATGGATTAGCGGTTACTCATTATTTAAAAGTAGATGGCCTAATTGATCTGGTTGGTGAATCACAATTAATACAAACTCAGGGTAGCGACCTTGATGTTGCAAGTGCAGGTAGTCTGGAAAGAGACCAACAAGGAACTTCAGATACTTATACCTACAACTACTGGTCTTCACCTGTAAGTTTAATAAATACAACTAGTAACAATACTTCATTTACGCTGCCTGACCTCATGAGAGATGGTACAAATCCATCTGCTCCGGCAACCATAAATTTCTTAACATCTGGAATTAATGGAACCAATACAAACCCAATAGGCCTCGCAGATTATTGGATATGGAAATTCGCTAATCAACCAGATGATGACTATTCCGCATGGCAGCACGTAAGAAGCACAGGATCAATAGATACAGGTGAAGGATTTACGCTTAAAGGACCTGGAACTGGTTCTATATCCACACCTCAGAATTATGTATTCATAGGCAAGCCTAATAATGGCACTATAACAGTACCGATTAATGCAGGAAATGATTACCTGGTAGGAAATCCATACCCTTCAGCAATCGATGCACATGAATTTTTAGACGATAACCCATTAACTGGTGGTACTTTGTACTTCTGGGAACATTGGGGAGGTGGTTCACACAGTTTACATGAATATCTTGGTGGCTACGCCATTTACAACTATTCTGGTGGTGTTGGCGCTGCAAGTTATGGAACTAATGATCCTGACGTTGGAACTGGAGGAACTCCTACGAAATTGCCTGGACAATTTATTCCGGTAAGCCAGGGATTCTTCGTTTACAGTGCTACGACAGGAACTGTAAACTTTGAAAATGACCAGCGAATTTTTGTAAAAGAAGGTGCTACATCTACATTCGTTAGATCCAGTGGCTCACAGTCAGCTAATTATTTCGAGGATGAAAGAATGAAATTTAGAATTGGATTCAATTCGACAAATGAAATTCACAGACAATTGCTTCTAACAGTTGACGAAAATGCTACTGCCGGTGTTGATTGGGGATATGACGGAACAACTAATGAGAATCAAATAGATGATATTTATTGGATGATAGAAGGAAATAAATATATAATTCAAGGTTTAAACCAAGTGGATACTGAGACAGTTGTTCCTCTGGGAATACATGTTAGAGATGATGGACTTAATTATATAACAATAGATCATCTAGAGAATGTTCCTGATGAAGTTGAACTGTATGCTTATGATAATGTATTAAACATATACCATAACTTGAAAAGTAGTGATTATGAAGTATATTTAACTTCAGGTGAGTATTTAGATCGATTTGCTATAATGTTCACCAATCCAGCTGCTCTAGATGTTGACGACAATGAACTTGACAATGATTTTGAGATCTTTTATAATAATGAATCTGAAAGTGTAATTATTCATAATCCAACATTAACGGAAATTAATAAATTAGATCTATTCAATATACTTGGGCAATCTGTTTATTCTTCAAATGACGTAGAATCTGAAAATTATGCCGAAGTTAAGGTATCAAACTTAAGTAGTGGTACTTATATAATAAACTTAACCACAGAACGTGGAAAAATTTCTAAAAAAGTATTAGTAAAGTAGAATCCCCAAATTTACCATTTGCTAATCTTGAAAGGCTCTAACCGTTTGGTTAGGGCTTTTCATTTAGTATTGATTCCAGTTGAGCAAGAGTGCATTCGTTTTGTTCTCCAGAGACCATATTCTTTAAGGTGTATGATTTTTTGGCCACTTCATTAGCCCCAACCAATACTACATATTTTATATTACGCTTATTAGCATAAGCCATTTGTTTCTGCATCTTAGCAGAATCAGGATATAACTCTGCATTTATATTATTTTGCCGTAATTGTTTTATAGCTTTTAATGAATAAAGGGATTCCTGTTCTCCAAAATTTATAAAAAGTACTTCTGTATTATTAATGACTGTCTTTGGAAATAAATTCAATTCATCAAGAACAAGGTAAATGCGGTCTAATCCAAAACTAATACCTACACCACTTACATCTTTTAATCCAAAAATTCCAGTCAGATCATCATAACGTCCTCCACCGCCAATGGAACCTATATTCACATTTTTTGGTGCAGACACTTCAAAAATAGCACCTGTATAATAATTTAGACCACGAGCCAAGGTCACATCTAATTGCAAGGTTGTTGATTTAAGTTTTAACTCCGATACAGCTTTTTCGATAAATTCTAACTCCTCAATGCCTAATAATCCTTCTTCCGAGTCACCAAGTATAGATTTCAAGCTTTTCATTTGGTTTTCAAAAGTACCCGATATAGTAAACAAAGGTTTCAACTTATTTATACCAGATTGAGGAATTCCTTTAGATTTCATTTCTTCAATAACTTTCACTTCTCCTATCTTTTCTAGTTTATCAAGAGCAACTGTAAAGTCTATTAACCTATCCTTTGCGCCAATAACTTCGGCTATACCTGATAAGATTTTACGGTTATTTAATTTAATGGTAACTCCTTCCAGTTGTAATCCTGTAAAAACATCGTCATACAGTTGCACAAACTCTACCTCCTGCCATAACGACTGACTTCCTACCACATCAGCATCACATTGGTAAAACTCTCTAAAACGGCCTTTTTGTGGCCTGTCTGCCCTCCAAACGGGTTGAATTTGATACCGCTTAAAAGGAAAAGTTATATCATTCTGATATTGAACCACATAACGAGCGAAAGGGACTGTAAGATCGTAGCGTAATGCCTTATCTGTTATGCTAGCAGTTAGTTTGTTTGAATTCTTTTCAGAGTATAACTTATCGTCTACTTTAAATAAATAATCACCAGAGTTCAAAATTTTAAAAATCAATCGATCACCCTCATCACCATACTTCCCCATTAAAGTCTCAGAATTTTCGAAACTAGGAGTTTCTATAGGTTGAAAACCAAAACGCTCAAAACTATTCTTAATCGTATTAAATATGTAATTGCGTTTGGCTACCTGTTCCGGATTAAAATCTCGAGTTCCTTTAGGAATGCTTGGTTTGTTTGCCATTAATAATATTATTTTGCACAAATATCTTAATTTTTGAACTTACATAATAAGTTATTTACATTTTATAGTAACTTTATTGGGATTTTATAGTCTTATAAAAAATCAGAAACTAATCAGGTTAACTATGTTTTCACTCTTTAGAGAAAATGTTAGAATTGCATTTCACTCCATAAAAAGTCAATTACTAAGAGCTATACTAACTATGCTCATAATTGCTATCGGTATTACGGCACTGGTAGGAATTTTAAGTGCGGTTTCAGCCCTCGAGAATACAATCTCGAGTGATTTTTCCTCTATGGGTGCTAATACATTCAATATACAGCGCTATGAGTTTAATACACAAAGGCAAGGTGGCGGAGAAAGACAAAAAGTAAATCCTATAATTAGTTATAATGATGTAAGAGCGTTTGTTGATAAATACAACTATCCTTTTACTAAAACGTCGGTTTCATTTACAGGTACAAGATCTGCTGAAGTGAAATATGAAAATGAAAAAACAGATCCTGAAGTAAGAGTTCTGGGTATTAATGAACATTACATTCAAAATTCCGGATTGGAATTGGAAAGTGGTAGAGAGCTGAATTATTTTGATGTTATAAATAATAATAATGTTTGTGTGATTGGAAGCGACCTCAAGAAGGCATTTTTTGAAGATCTAAATCCGATTGATAAAATAATAAGTGTCCGAGGCGTTAAATTAAAGGTTGTTGGAGTTTTAAAATCTAAAGGTGCTACATTTGGTAATAACCTGGATCTAAGGATATTAATGCCTATTCAAAATGCCAGATCAATTTATACAAATCCAAATATAAACTATGCTATTAGTATTATGGTGGAGAATAACGAAATGATGGAAGCCGCACAGGATGAAGCTATTCTAACCTTTAGAAATGTTAGAGGATTAAGCCCTGTAGAAGAAAATAATTTTGGTCTGGAACGTAGTGACGACCTTATAAATAGAATTGCCAGCATCACAAAATATCTTTATATAGCAGCTTGGGTAATTAGCATCATAACAATATTTGGGTCCTCCATTGCATTGATGAACATTATGTTCGTTTCGGTTACAGAGCGCACAAGGGAAATCGGCGTACGAAAAGCATTAGGTGCAAAAAGAAAGACCATAGCTTTTCAGTTCTTTATTGAAACCTTAATCATAGGACAATTCGGTGGAATATTCGGAATTATATTAGGTGTCTTGGTTGGTTTAGGTGTGTCTGCTGCAGCCGATTTTAAATTCGCAACTCCTTGGTTAGCTATGTTTAGTGCCTTTGCCATAACATTTATTGTCGCTGTCATATCTGGCTCATTACCAGCAATTAAGGCGTCTAAACTGGATCCTATTGAATCGTTGCGTTATGAATAATTACTGATTAACCAGCTTATCAAAATATTTAAAAAGATCTCCTTTAGTAATCACTCCGCCTTCTTGAATTAACTTGAATTTATCTAAATTTTTATCTTCTGAATACGTCTTATTTGCCTGCAAAAATTCAACAGAATCACCCAGTAAATTATCACGTAACCAATTAAAACCTTCTTTTGTTGTTAAATTCACATTATCAATCGTTAACTTAATTGCTATCACATGCATATTGGTTTCACCTAATCTAAATAAATGTATCTGCTGCGGTGAAATATGCTCCAAATAAGTAGCATGATTTAAAACACCTTCCCAAACCAGGTCACTAAATACATCTAATTCTTCTTCTGCCGCTTCCGGCTTATTGGTTTTAATATCCTCCCATTCATTAGCAGTAATGCTTTGTGTTGCCAAAAAATTGATGAATTCCTGATGTAATTCTTCAAATTGTTCTTTAGTAAGTCTTGAATATTTCATAATAAAAAATGCGCTCCTATCTTAGGAGCGCAAATTTAAAAATTATCTTCAATAATAATTAGAAAATATATCTTACTCCAAATTGAGCTTGCCATCTATTTAATAAACTTGAATCATAACCAAATGTTTCTGTTAAATCTGGATTAAATGTATAGGTAGGATCATTATTGGTGTCTACTGTTACTCCAATGGGTTGTATATTATTAGGTTGTTGTGTCAAGCCCCAATCACTGCTTATTAAATTACTAACATTTAAAATGTCCAAACTTAATTGAATAGTATTTGTTTTATCCTCGGCAACTTTAAAGTTAAAATCCTGAAGCAATTTAATATCCCAACGACCTCTCCATGGTGCTAGTGCTCCATAACGCTCAGCATATCTACCTCTATTCTCACTTAAGTAATCATCTTGCTGAATATACGATTCGAAAGCTTCTGCTTGTCCAGGTCCAGAGAATTGCATAGAGTTAACTTCACTGGCAGTAGGAATATAAAGTAGATCGTTTAAATTGGATCCATCACCATTTAAATCTCCTCCGTAGGTGTAGTTAAATCTTCCTCCTTGTCCATATTCAAAGAAAGTTGAAATCGTTGTACCAAACTTATCGTTACCATAATCAAATTTCTTACTTATTACTCCTATAATACGATGCGTATCTCCGTATTTAGAGAAAGCTAAAACATCATTATTTACATTACCCAATGCAGGATTAAACGCAAATGCATCTCCAGTTATTTCTGCTTCAATTGAATTGACATCTTTAGAATTCAAATAGTTATAAGCCAAACTAGCATATAACCCGTTATAAAATGTTTTTTGTGCCTTGGCAGTAAAGTTCCAAATTCTACCTTTGTCTGAATTCGAGAACACATAGGCATTATTAATAATGTCTCCATCGCCATAGATAGCTCTATTATCAACTCCATTCAAAGTTTCACTAGGAGGTAAAAGACCCCAGTTTTGAACATGTGCTCCATTTATATCTTTAGTATACGAAATATCACCAGAAATAATTAGTCCACTTTCAAATTTGTAGTCAGAACCTAAATTAGTTCTCCAAACTTGTGGGAATTTAAAATCCGGGTCGACCATTTGATAAAAGAAATATTCTGGATTTGCAATTTGGTTACCTAACCAAACAAAAGGTAAACGACCTGTAAACAGACCTGAACCACCTCGCAATTGGAATGTATCATCTCCTTTAACGTCATAATTAAAACCTACTCTAGGTGAAATCAAGACTTCATTAGTTGGCATCTTTGTATTGTCTAAAAACACTGTCTCACCATTGTTTGGATTAACATATGGTATTTCCGGTTCATAGCAACAAGCTCTGTCGATTACATCTTGGGCCTTATCAGAGGAGTCAAAGAATAATGGCTTATCAAAGCGAATACCGTAAGTTAATTTAAATTTCTCTGAAATGTTCCATTCATCTTGAACGTAGAATGCTAACTGGCCTACATTGGTTTCAGCCAAGGCCCAAGAATCATTGGCATTATTAGCTGCAAACACAGCCTCAGCATTTGCTTGAGCGTCGGTTAACATGCCACTAGAAATAGCCGTGCTAAAAGCGGCCATATCAGCAAAATCACCAAAAAATGCTCCTACATATCCGCCATCTGGATATTCCGGATATTGACCAGGTCCAAAACCATATCCGTAAGCACCCAAATTAAATGAGTTGTCAAATTCAAATTTTTCAAAAGAGAAGCCAATAGTATAGGTATGATTCCCTTTAAAATAGTTCATATTATTCGAAAACTGAAAAACTTTTTGGTCTAAACGATTATTTATGGAGAATGGTTCGTGACCTGCAACTATGTAATTAGAACCCGCTCCATCCAGAATTCTAAAAGCAGGCATTGGTGTTGATAATGGATTTCTAAAATCATCAAAATGGGTGTAACCAGCCTGAAATTTATTTGATACGGTTTCAGCCAACTGGGAATTCAATTCAATTTGAATAGATTGTAAATTGTTATTTATTTCATATCCTGAATTCTCAAATTGTAAGGTAGCCGCATTAGGACCTCTAAATCCTAAAGCCGTAGGATGTGCAGGTTTCTCCTTAGATGCATTTAGGAAGTTATAAATAATAGCAAATCTATTATTATCATTAATGTTCCAATCTAACTTAAAAATACCTTTTGTTGATTCTGATGCATATGTAAAACCTTCATATCGACCAGGATTATAGCCAATTCCTTCTAATGAATTCTGAACTATCATCAAATCAGATTCTAATACTCGTGATTCGTTAATAGCGCCAGAACCCGTGTTAGGTACCCAACCATTTGAACCCAGATCATCTCGTTCATCTTTTTCAAAGTTTGCAAAGAAAAATAGTTTGTTCTTTATTATAGGACCACCTACGCTTACACCATATTGCGTTTGATCTAATTTAGGTCTTACCACATCTTCTCCCTTGATTGTCTTACCTGTCATTTTTTCATTTCTGGTAAATCCATATACCGTACCATGAAACTCATTTGTTCCGCTTTTAGTAACTGCGTTTACAGCAGCTCCTGTAAATCCAGATAGTGTAACATCATAAGGAGCTAATGATACTTGAATTTGATCGATTGCATCTAAAGATATAGGTTGAGCCTCCGTCTGACCACCAGGAGTAGCAGCATCCAAACCAAACGGATTGTTAAATATGGCTCCATCTAAACTAAAGTTATTGAACTGATCGTTTCTTCCGGCGAATGAGTTGCCACTTGCAGAAGGTTCCAGCCTTGTAAAATCTGATGCCGAACGAGAAATGGTCGGTAACCGTGTAATCTCTCTTCTACCCACACTGGTTTCCGCACCTGTCCTGTCTTTTCCAAAGGTACCTTGGGTTGTTCCAGTAATCACTACAGCTTCCAATTGTGCAACATCTTCAGATAAGGTAACATCAAGATCGAAGGTTTTACCCAATGTCAGATAAATGTCGTTAAAACTTTGGTCTTTGTAACCTACAAAACTGATAGTTACTGTGTAAGGCCCGCCTACCCTTAGATTCAAAATATTAAATCGACCATCGATGTTTGATGATGCTCCGTTAACAGTTCCTGTAGGAGTATGTGTAGCAACAATATTAGCTCCTGGCAATGTTTCACCCGCTTCATCTAAAACCAGGCCTTTTATATTTGATGTCGTTACCTGAGAAAAAGTGAAGACAGAGACAAATAGAAAAGCAAAGGAAATTACAAGTTTTTTCATTTTTTAATGATTTGATTAGTTAATAAAAATTAGTTACAAATTTAGAATAAAAAAAAGCCACACTGTTGTGTGGCTCCTATCATTTTATTAACGAATTGACTACTATTGTTGACAACTATTTTGCTTCTGCTACTACGTCAAAAGTGAAATTTCTAACTACTTCTCTGTGGAATCGCAAAGTAGCTTCATATTGTCCGGTTCTTTTAATTAATCCACCTGCAATAGAAATATACTTTTTATCAATAGGCACACCTTCTTTTTCAAGTACTGCCGCTAAATCTGCGTTATTAACAGATCCGAAAAGCTTATCCCCTTCACCTGCTTTAGCAGTAATTTTAATCTCTAAATTAGTAAGTCCTTATGCAGCTTTTTCTGCTTCATCAACAATTTTCTTTTCTTTAAATGCGCGTTGCTTTAAAGTTTCAGCTAATACCTTCTTTGCAGAGGAGGTAGCTAATACTGCTTGACCTTGAGGAATTAAGAAATTTCTACCATAACCGTTCTTAACTGTTACAATATCGTCTTTAAATCCTAAATTTTCAACGTCTTGTTTTAATATAAGTTCCATAGTTATGTTAAATTATTTTAATAAATCAGCAACATATGGCATAAGAGCTAAATGTCTCGCTCTTTTGATGGCTACTGATACTTTTCTCTGATATTTTAAAGAAGTTCCTGTTAATCTTCTAGGTAGAATTTTACCTTGTTCATTAACGAACTTTATTAAATAATCCGGATCCTTGTAATCTATGTATTTAATACCGGATTTTTTGAATCTGCAATACTTCTTATTCTTGGTAGTATCTATATTAAGAGGAGTTAGATATCTGATCTCTCCATCTTTTTTATCCTTTGATTGTTGTTCTAAAGTTGCCATAATTATGCTTTTTGTTGGTCTCTTTTTCTTCTTTTTTCAGCCCAAGCAATTGCATGCTTGTCCAATTTCACAGTTAAGTAGCGCATAAAACGCTCGTCACGTCTAAATTCCAACTCCAAAGAATTAATTACTTCTCCAGGTACAGTATATTCCAATAAGTGATAAAAACCACTTTTTTTGTTCTGGATCGGGTAAGCTAACTTCTTTAGTCCCCAATCTTCTTTTGCTATCATCTTTGCACCTTTAGAAACGAGAAAATCTTCGTATTTCTTTACTGTTTCCTTTATCTGAGGTTCAGATAAAACGGGATTTAAGATGAAAACAGTTTCATAATGATTCATATAAATTTTGTTTATTATTAAAAATGAGTGCAAAAATAACTAAATAATTAGGACTATACAATTTAAATTTTGACATTTTAGAAATACCACATAAATAGTGAGAAATGACTTGATTTTTAAAAAAAATAAACACTTTATCGGAGTTTTTTGCGTTTTAAAGATTTTTTGTGTATGTTTGTCGAAATCTTAACCTAATAAAAGATAAATGTTATGACTTTAAATTGTGTTGTTGTTGACGATTCTGCAATCCAACGTCTATCAATTGTCAAGTTAATCGAGAATCATTCTTCCCTAAACTTGATAGCAGAATATAACAGTGCGCTAGAAACCAAAAACGGTTTAAATACGCACAAGGTAGACCTAATTTTTCTTGATATCGAAATGCCTGTTTTAAACGGTTTCGAATTACTTGATGTACTTAATAATAAGCCTCAAATTATTTTTGTCACAGGTAAAACGGAATATGCCTTTAAAGCATTTAATTACGATGCTACTGATTATTTACAAAAACCTATTACCAAAGAACGTTTCAACGTTGCTGTAGAAAAAGCTCTGGAGCAGCATAAATTAAAATTAGATTTTAATGAAACAGATGGTGAACATATTTTTGTTAAAAGTAATCTTAAGAAACGTAAAGTTTATATCAAGGACATTAAATGGATTGAAGCTCTCGGAGACTACGTTAAACTAGTGACTGAAGAAAACAGCTTAGTAGTCCTTTCTACTATGAAAGCCTTTGAAAAAGAACTGCCAGAAGGTAAATTCTTAAGAATTCACAAATCTTATATTGTAAATCTAGATAAAGTTGACAGATTTAATAGTAAAAATGTTGAAGTGGGTTCCTATGAAATCCCTCTGAGTAGAAACAAAAAGACATTATTGGTAGATGCTTTAAATAATATTTAATTTAATAGCTATCGACATTTAATATTACTTTTACCGAACGGAAATCTTTTACGTTTAGGAAGCTATTCTTTATCTTGAGAATAGCTTCTTTTGTTTTTACCAAGGATTGTTTTGGAGGTATTTTTATTAAAATATTCTTTTGATATTGATTTCGAATTCTTGCTATAGGAGGAAATTCAGGACCAAGAACAAAATCAGGGAATACTTGCCTTAATGACTTGGCCAACCATTCACTCGACTCATTCACACGGTTATATTCCTTATGTTTTAAGGTAATTTTAATTATTCTATAAACTGGAGGGTATTTATAATTATACCGTTCATTCATTTGCTCCATATACATTCCTATATAGTCATTAGTTGAAACCTGTTGCAGAATTTTATGATAAGCATTATACGTTTGAATTAATACTTTACCTCTTTTTTTTGTTCGTCCTGCCCTGCCGGAAACCTGTTGCATCATCTGAAAACTGCGTTCATGAGCTCTAAAATCCGGGAAATTTAACATGCTATCAGCATTCATGATTCCCACAAGTTTCACATTTCTGAAATCCAGTCCTTTTGTTACCATTTGTGTACCTACCAATACATCGATCTCATGCTGTTCGAATGAAGAGATTATTTTCTGATAAGCATATTTACCTCTTGTTGTATCGAGATCCATTCTGGAAACTTTGTAATCCGGAAATAACTGTTTAACCTCCTGCTCTATTTGTTCTGTACCAAAGCCCTTGTTATCTAGTAAATGACTACCACAAGCCAGACATTTTGTGAGCATTGCCATATTATAGCCACAATAGTGACATCTTAGTTGATCAATTTTTTGATGATAGGTTAAACTTACATCACAGTTAGGACATTGTGGTGAATGTCCACAGGTTTTACATTCAACAATTGGAGAAAATCCTCTTCGATTTTGAAATAATATAATCTGATGACCATCTTGCAGAGCTTCTGCCATTTCTTCTATCATTCTATCACTAAAATGACCTTTCATAAGTTTCCTTCTTTGCTTTTCCTTTATATCCACCAATTCGATTTGCGGCATTAATACATCGTTAAATCGTCTCTCAATCTCTACTAAACCATATTTGCTCTCTCCTGCATTGTAATACGATTCCAAACTCGGAGTTGCGGATCCTAAAATTGTCTTAGCATTAAAATAAGATGCTAGAACAATGGCCGTATCTCGTGCATGATATCTTGGTGCCGGATCAAATTGTTTGTAAGACTGTTCATGTTCTTCATCCACAATCACTAATCCAAGATTATTAAAAGGTAATAGAACGGCGGATCTGGCTCCTAAAATAACTTGCGAACTTTCGGAATTCTTTAAAACATTGTTCCAAACTTCCACACGTTCGTTCAGGGAGTATTTAGAATGATAAACAGATATTTTCTTTCCAAAATAACTTTGCATTCTAGTTACCAATTGTGTGGTTAAAGCAATTTCAGGAAGCAAATACAGAACTTGTTTTTCTTGATTTAATTCTTTCTCAATTAGTTTAGAATACACCTCTGTTTTTCCCGAAGAAGTTACACCATGTAACAATGTAACATTTTGTTTTTCAAAGGTTTGTGTTATTTTATCTAAAGCTTCAGATTGATAAGTATTTAATGTCTTTGTCGTCTCATTTTCTTCCTGATCAAATGAAATGCGATCTGTTGTTACGTAAAACTCATCTAATATTTTTTTATCTATTAAGGTTTTAACTATTGAAGAAGACGCTTCACTCTTTTCAATTAATTCCTTAACCTTAATCGGTTTTTTTGATTGTGCTGAAACAGAAAACAATGTCATTAAAACATCTCGCTGTTTAGGTGCTCTTTTTAATTGATCGAGTACATTCCTGAGAGCATCTTCTGAAGAAAAATCAGAATTTAGTTTTACATGTCTTATTTGTTTTGGTTTGTACTTTTCATGAATTTCTTCCTTAAGATTTATAGCTTCTTTTTCTAAAAGTCTCTTAATAACAGGTAGTGCGTTTTTTTTATCTATAATAGCAGTAATATCATGAATTTTTAATGAAGATTGATGATGTAAGGCTTCCACCACCAGAAATTCATCATCTTTTAATTCTTCATCATTTATAATGGGATTACTATTCAAACTTACGATAGTTTCACTTTCCAAAAGAAATGCACTGGGAAGTGCGGCTCTCATCACGTCGCCTAACGTACACATGTAATATTTCGAGATCCATTCCCAAAGTTTGAATTGATGTGAATTTACAATAGGTTCTTCATCCAATATTTGGTGAATATCTTTTGCTTCATATGCAGTTGGAGCATTATTATGAATTTTATAGACCAACCCTGTGAATATCTTTGATTTACCAAATGGCACTGCAACCCGTATTCCAGGTTCTAAAAAACCGGCTTCCGCTTCAGTTATACTATATGTAAATAGCTTTTCTAAAGGAATTGGTAGAATTATATCTATAAAATATTGCATGCTTTAATGATAGAATGCTTAAATTTTCTTTTTTAACTGATTTAAGGATGCATTAAGCTCAAATCCTAATAACAGAATATTAGAGTTTATCCAAATGTACAGAAGCAGAATTAAAAGTGCCCCAATAGAGCCATACAGTTCATTATACTGTGAAAAGTTTTCAATGTAAACACCGAATAAATAAGAGGTTAGCATAATTAGTAATGTTGTAAAAATAGCTCCAATTGAAAAGAATTTTAAATGCCTGCCTTCTTTAGTACCAAAATAATACAGAATGGATGTTGCTAAATAAATCATAATGACAAAAAACAGATATTTTGCCAATTGAACTCCAAATTGTCCCTGGTCCTTTTCAATGTATCCATAATCCTCTAAATTCTCAATAACATAAATTTCAAAATAACCTAAAACGACCACAGTGACCACAAGTAAAAGTGCTAAAAGCACAGCAATTCCTAAAGCGTAGAAATATTGATTTATAAAATTCCGTGTCAATTGAGAATGATATGAATTTTCAAAACCGGAAAACACGGCATTCACACCGTTAGCCATTAAAAAAATTGATAACAGGAATACTGACGAAAGTAATCCTCCTCGTTTTGTTCCCTCAATATCTTCAAAAATATTCTTAAAGAAAAAATCCGACGTGTTTGGAGGCAGGAATGATTCTAAAAACACCATGAACTCCTCTTTAAATCCTTCGACAGGTATATATGGAATCAACACCAGAATAAAAATTAAGAAAGGAAAAATAGCTGTAAAAAAACTAAATGCAATGGAACTTCCTCTAGTAGTAATCGCACCTTTTACAATGCCAACTACATACATTTCCAACAAGTGATACAAGGACATACCTTCCAATCCCGGAAGTTTGATTTTTTGTAATAATCTGGCTATCAGGTTTATTATTGGAATTTTACTTATTGCTTCTTCTGAGGCTTTCGACATTCTATACAGCTTTCAAACTTAGATCCATATTATAAACTGAGTGCGTTAAAGCACCACTGGAGATGTAATCTACGCCGCAAAGTGCATAATCTCTAATAGTCTTCTCACTTATACCACCAGAGCTTTCTGTTAAACATTTACCATTTATCAATTTCACTGCTTTTCTGGTGTCTTCAAAGTCAAAATTATCCAGAAGAACCCTGTATATCCCATCACTTTGTAAGATCTCTTCTACTTCCTTAATATTTCTTGCTTCAACAATTATTTTCAAGTCTCTATTGGTCTCTCCCAAATAGCGTTTGGTTTTATCAATGGCTTTGGTAATACCACCCGCAAAATCAATATGGTTATCCTTTAGCATGATCATGTCATAAAGGGCAAATCTATGATTTTCACCTCCTCCTATTCTAACAGCCCATTTTTCAATTGCTCTTATTCCAGGAGTCGTTTTACGAGTATCTAAAATTTTCGCTCCAGTACCTTCAATCAATTCTGAAAACAATCTTGCTTTAGTGGCAATAGCACTCATGCGTTGCATTGCATTTAATATTAAACGCTCCGTCTTTAAAATAGATTGTGACGCACCTTTAACGTAGAACACAATATCACCATATTTCACCTTCGATCCATCCTTTATAAGTGTCTCCACTTTCATATTTCTATCAACATAATTGAATACTTGCTTAGCAAATTCCACACCTGCAATAATACCCTCATCCTTTACTAATAATTTGGCTTTACCGTGAGCTGTTACGGGAATGCAAGCCAAGGAACTATGGTCTCCATCACCAACATCCTCTCTAATAGCATTAGATATTATTAGGTCTATTTCGTGCTGGAACATAACTGGACTGATCATGGATTTTTTATTTGTAGCTAAAATAAGAATTGATTTAGGATTAATGATTTAGGTTTCAAGATTTTTTTTATCCTTAAATACTACAAACGAACTTGAAACTCACTGTGTATTTTTTATCTTTGAAAATGACTATAAAACTACTTGCCATTGGCAAAACTGATAACAATCAATTACAGTCTCTAATAGAGGATTACCAAAAACGTCTTAGGTTTTATATCAAGTTTGATGTTGAAATTATTCCGGATATAAAAAATGTTAAAAACTTAACAGAAAACGAACAAAAGAAAAAGGAAGGTGCCCTTATTTTAAATCAATTGAAATCAAGTGATGTTTTGATCTTATTGGATGAAACTGGAAAACAGATGGATTCAGTACGATTTTCATTATATCTTCAAAAACATATGAATTCGGGAATTAAACGATTGGTTTTTGTCATAGGTGGACCTTACGGTTTTTGCAAAGAAGTTTATCATAAAGCACAAGGTAAATTGTCGCTTTCCAAAATGACCTTTTCCCATCAGATGGTGCGATTGTTTTTTATCGAGCAATTATATAGAGGCTTTACTATATTAAAAAATGAGCCCTATCATCATAGATAACAAGGCTCATAATTCTAAATAGTTGGTTAAACTATTTTAAAGGCGAATGATGTTCATGTACTATCTTCCAGCCATTGTTCGTATCAACGAATAACAATGAAATCTGGTCATTCACTACAACAAGGTCCTCACCGAATTTAAGATGAAAATCGGAGTGAAACGTAACATTGGCCACATCACCATAAACTGCAATCTGCAAATCTTTTGCATCAAATTTCACGACTTCTGTGACAGATCCAAAAACATCGCGTTCAAATTTTTCATTGGCTTCACCTCCATTTCGAGGTTCCCCGTTTTTAAATTCTGTAAACTTTGGGCTGTAAGCATGAAATGAGATTAGTTTATCCATATCTCCATCATTTAGACTTTGTACAATCTCTCCAAAGGTGTCAATGATTTCTTGCTTCGCTTCTGGATATTCAGTATTTACTAAGTCTACATTTGATTTGCAGTTTGTAAAAAGAAATCCAATGATCATTATTAATACTAATGTTTTTAAATGTTTCATTATTATTGGTTTTTAGTTGGTTACTAATTCGTTACTTGGTTTGATATTCTGATTTACACTAAACAAATTGTTAGTATCATATTTAGCTTTTATTTCCGCTAAACGATTGTAGTTATGTCTGTAACTTGCTTTAACTCTTTCCTGACCTTCATCCATCATAAAATTCGAATAGGCTCCACCAGAAGAGTAAGGATGCAAAGCATTATAATAATCTTTGCACCAATCGGTAATTTTATCTGCATTTGCTGGATCTGGATCTACACCAACTATAACGCCCGCGTAGTTAGCATCTCGATACGCCCAGGGTGTTTCTTCAGGACCAACTCTACTGGCTGCACCACTAATTGGATACAAATGCATTTGTGACAGTGGAGTAGGAATATTCGAGCCATATTTTAAATGTTGTGCCCTGACTTCTGGTCCTAATTCCTTAAAAAAGTCGGCTCTCCAATACCATTGCAATCCATGTGGCATTAATCCATCAAATAAGGTTTGTATAGACGGATAAGGCATCTCACCGACATGGGCAAAAACAGGCTCTAATTCCATCGCAGGTTTTATTAATTTATCAAACTCTTCCTGAATGCCTGTAAAACACCATACAATGCCACAATATTCGTTTCCATGTAAAAAATCTGGAAATGGAGGACCCGGAATGACCATTGTCGCAATGAATCCGTTTAGGTCATCTGGTGCATTATTTATAAACGCATGATACCATTCCATAATTTCTTCAGTTCGCTCAATTGGCCATAAAGTTGGACCTCCAATAACTGTTTTAACCGGATGTGCCTGAAATTTAAATGAGGTTACGATTCCAAAATTTCCACCTCCACCACGAATGGCCCAAAACAGATCTGGATGTTGATCTTTATTGACAGTCACGAAAGAACCATCTGCTAAGACCATATCTGCTTCTAATAAATTGTCAATGGTTAAACCATATTTTCTGGATAAATGTCCAACACCACCACCTAAGGTCAATCCACCGACTCCGGTAGTAGAAATTATTCCAGCAGGAACTGCCAATCCAAAAGGTTGCGTAGCATGATCTACTTCTCCCCATAGATTTCCACCTCCCACTCTTACTGTGTTGTTAGATGTATCTACTCTAACAAATTTTATTCCTGAGAGATCAATAACTAAACCATCATCACAAAGTCCTAATCCACCTCCATTATGTCCTCCTCCTCTTATGGCGATCAATAAATTATTTTCTCTGCCAAAATTGACGGATGCTATGACATCTGCCACATCTAAACACATCGCAAAGAGTCCTGGACGTTTATCTATCATTCCGTTATAGACTTTACGCGTTTCGTTATAATCGGAATCTGATGGTTTAACAATGACTCCTCTAAATTGTGAGGCAAATTCTTCAATTATTGAAGGGTCTAAATTTTTTACTGAATTTTTCATTTGCTGTTGATATTTAGTTGGTTAATAGTTGGTATATCATTTAAAAGAAATACCCTACACAACAAATTTGATATATTAAATCCTGAATCAATGTTAGAATTGATTCAAAAAATTATACAAATGGTTCGTTTTGAATTTTAAAGAGGCTTATTTTTTTGGAGTAGACCTATTAACACTAAAATTAAAAACATCCGGTCTTGAATAATGACCAACTGCATCGAACATGCGTTTAGAAGCAATGATATCTTTAAGATTAATGTTAGCGTGTAATAGGCCTTCCTCAGCTTCTAAAGGTCCGGCAATTATTTTGCCTTTAGGTGAAACAATGCAACTATTTCCTATATTGATCCATTCCCTTCCTTCAGGATACAGTTTTTTAAATTCGTACGCGTCTGGAATATCCTCCATTTTAAAGGCCATACAACAACTAATAATAAATAAGCCCCCTTCTCGTGCATTATGCTGCATGCTTATTAACCAATTAGGGCTTTTGTCCCAAGTCGGAGCAGCCAATATTTGCACACCACTTTCGTACATGGCATTTCTGGCCAATGGCATAAAGTTTTCCCAACATATAAGTCCACCAATTTTTCCGACAGAGGTATCATGGCTAATTAAAGTAGACCCATCTCCCTGAGCCCAAATTAAGCGTTCACCTCCTGTTGGAATAAGCTTGCGGTGTTTACCAATGATCTTTCCTTCATCGCTTATATATAATAAACTATTATATAAACTCGAACTGCTGGTCTCAGAATTCTTTTCATGCATGCCAATTATTACATTGATATTTGCATCACTGGCTGCTTTACATAATTTTTCTGTACTATTGTCAGGAACCGAAATTGCATTTTCAACAAGTTTAATATAAAGTTCGTTAAGCTCTGCACCTTTACTATTCGGGATTAACCATACCCAATCCGGATAACCGGAAATAAATGCTTCAGGAAACACTATTAATTTTGAACCAATTTTTCCAGCTTCTTTTATGGCATTAATCGCTTTGGTAACTGTTTTTTCCTTATTCAAAAAAACCGGTGATAATTGAGCTGCCGTAACTTTCATTTCATATGTATAATAAGGAGTATGCTATTAACTAATTGTTCCGTTTTAAATAGGCTGAAGGCAAAATTCCATATGCTTCCTGAAAACATTTAGAGAAATAAGCAGGACTATTAAATCCTGTTTTAAATGCTATTTCAGAAACATTATCTACTTTTTTACTTAACAGATTTAATGCTTTATTCAATCGGTATTCTTTAATAAAACTATTTGGTGATGTACCAGTATTAGCAATCATTTTTCTGTATAATTGAGATTTACTGAAGCCTAAGTGCTTTCCTAATCCCTCTGCAGTTAATGTTGGATTGTACCATTCCTTTTCGGTATAATCCATTAACATATTTAGAAATTTTTCATTATTGGTATTGAGGACCTTTACAACTTTTTCATCGATCGACAATTTTAAATTTTCACTTTCAAACAGGTCTTTAACTTCTGCTGTCATTGCTATCTGCCCTTTTACATTATCGCATAACCGTTCTGCCATCCTAATGGTGTCTTCAAAAATGCCATCTTTATCAGTTACAGGAAGTCCGGCACTTAATCCAATATTTAAAGTCAAGTTAGAATCATGTTTCTTATTTTGTTTAGAAACATTATTTATTTCTAAAGCACACAACACTGCATTACTGACATCTTTGAAAGAGCAAAGAAAATAATCAGACTTTTGTTTAACGGTACGTCCTCTAAACTTTTTTAATGATTTAAGAATAGAATTCGTGTAATTAATAGTTTCAGAAATTAGTTCCTGGGATATTGATGTCTTTAAAGATGTTTTTTTTATGCTTATAACCATTATCGTTCTGAATGCAGGATCATCAATAATATTCAATTCTGTGTCTTTAGAAACTTCAGGATCGGCAATTCTGCCTAAAAAGGATTCGACAATATTATCATCTACTTCAATGATGCTATGCGGATATTCGCCATGAGCATGATTATGCATTTGTTGAATAGCCTCCTTATTAGGAGCCTCTATCAGACAAAAAGCTGTATGTCTCTTCTCATCGCACCAATAGGTCATTCCTTTGCAACCATAAAGATGCTCTACCTTCATATCTTCTTTGTGCATTTGAGCAACATGTTCTGCAGATATCTCCTTTGGTATTTCGTGGCGATCCATGTAAATTGGCATAACTTCAATTTTAAAGATTAATTAATTAATGGACTAGGTATCCATTTTTACATTTTTTAAATGCTATTGAGTGATTCTAAACTGAACCAATTTTAGGGGAGTGATTCTAAAAATGATATTGTAATATACTATTTTTTTTCTACATGGTGTGTAAGGGATTATCTACTATAATTTAAAGCCATAGTACTGAATTTTTTGTTAGCAGTTTATACACCTCTGATTATCAATATTTTATTTTTCGTATATTTAATAATCAACTAACCAACTTCTTCACTGAAGTTTTAAACTTTTTCAAATGAAAAAAATTATTGCTGTTCTTGGCGGAACAGTTGCTCTATTTGGGCTTGGATTACTAATTTATGTTGTACTATTTGGTGATGCAGAATTTCAAATGACCGAAGGTGCTAAACTTGTAGTAAGAGAACAACCACTGTTTCCATATATCATTTTAATGGAAATATTGTATGCCACATTAATGACCATCATTTTTAGCAGATGGGCACAAATTAAAACCTTTTCCACAGGCGCAAAGGCTGGATTGGTTATTGGGTTATTCATTGGAGCCTGTTATGGTTTAGACCTTCTCGCTACAACAACCATTACAACCCTAACAGGTGTTGTATTTTGGGCAGTAACCTATGCTATACGTTATGCTGTTGCAGGAGGCGTCATAGGATGGCTTTTAGGCAGAGAATAACTTTCAAAAAGGAGCTGTTTAGCTCCTTTTTTTAATATCTTAATTTTTGAGAATAAAATTTTAATTTACTTGTTGAACTTTCGCATCCAGATGCTTGATAACCTTACCGTAGATGATTAAAGATATAGCAGATGTTAATGCAATAGCCGCAAACACATACCAGATATAATGCGCATTGGATGAAGCCATTTCCCATGCAGATCTTGAATCGAAAATTCTTGGATCCGGACAATATTTTGAAAGCAACCAACCTGATAGTCCAAAACCGATTATAGACGACAAAAACGAGTGTAAATGACTAAAACCTAAATACAAGCCTTCCTCTCCTTTTGGAGCCTGTAATGAGAAAAATTGCAGGTATCGAGGTGAAATAAAGGATTCCGCCAAGGCTTGTAATGCAATACCAACAACCATCATAAAAGCAATAGGATGCATGGTCATAAAATCAAGGTCAACATCGCCGCCGCTTAATAAATTCCCCGATGCCATGGCCAAAGCAGATAGAGGCATGATGAACATACCAACCGTCATAGAAAACAATGGTGTTCTACTTGCCATTATTCTCGTAACAAAGGTCACTGTTAAAACGACTACCAAGGGATTCACATTCGCATACCAGGAAGGTGATGCACCTTCTCCTGCCATACGCAAGACATATTTTGGCATGGTAGCATATAACTGATGCTGGACCATCCAGAAACCTGTAATAATTAATATTAATGTGATCAAGCGACCATTGGTACACACCTTAATTAAGGCTGTCCAAATTTCACCAAAAGTTTTTCCTTCTCCTTCGTGTTTAGAACTTTTATATAAGAAGATTATCATTAACAACGCAATAAAAGTCAAACCAGCTGAAAAGTAATTAATATACACCAATCCCATGTCTCCCATGGCCATTCGCAATGGTTTTACAATGGTTTTACCAGAAAAAGCACCAATATTCACCATCATATAAAAAATAGCGAATCCTTGTGCTCTGGTAGAATCTGTGGTTTCTTTGGCAACGGTTCCTGTAATGACCGATTTAATAAAACTACCACCAATCATGATGATGATCATGACAGGTACAATAGACCATTGGTAAGCAGAGGTCAATAATCCTGTGAATTTTATATCATTATTCGAATAATCTACCAAGCCTGAGGACTCTAAAACAGTTGGAATAACAGCCAAACCAAAATAACCAACGCTTAATAAGGCAAAGGCGATTAACAGTGAATATTTAAATCCTATTTTATCGGCTAAGGCTCCTGTAAAAGTTGGAAGTAAGAACAAACCCCCTGAAAAGATCCCCGAAATTAAACCAGCTTCTACATCTGTAAAACCTAGTATTCTGGATAGATATAAAGTGATGACAATAAATACACCGTAGTATGCACCACGTTCCAGTAGCTCGACGATATTGGCAGTCCAGAATGCGCGTGAAAAGCCTTTTAACCTGCTAAACATATACTATTTTTTTAGGATTGAAAAACAGCTAGCGAAGGTAATGAAAATAGATCGAATTCGTGTAATTTAAATTGGAAGGATTCTTAGAAAAAATGAGTTTATAAATAGATTTAAAAAAGTAAGTTAAGTGGTAGATTTTGAATTTAATTATGACGAGTTACAATTGAGTTTATTTGTTACTCCTTTGCTTTTGACACCATATACTTCATCATATTGTCAAATTCCACTTTAAAATCTTCAAAAGAAATTCCAGATCCCTGTAATATCATACTCCAATGACGAGTTTCGGCACCTAAAGCAACCGCTTGTTTAATTTCTTCTTCACTTGCACCAAGTCCTTCGGCACTTTTTGTATGAAAATAAACACAATAAACGCAAGGTATTTGGGAAGCAACTGCAAGTTGTATTAACTCCGCATTTTTGGAAGAAATTGGACTGTTTGGCCCTTTTAGGGTTTTAAAGTGTTCCCAAGCAGTAGGAAGTGCATGATTGGGAAATGCCTTAAAAAAGGACGGAAAGGTTCCAAAAGTTTGTTCGATTTCATTCTTCGCATTTTCAAAATCGCTTTTATCCTGAGCAGATAGCGACGTAGAAATAAATAAAAAAAGGATAATAAAGACTGTTCGCTTTACTAAAGTATTCAATAATCGGTTGGTTGTGAAAGTTTCCATGATTTATGGTTTTAATTGGTTATACTTTCCTTAAGATACTGTTTATTAATGGCTTAATCTAAATAATAGATACTAATAATCAATATTGTAATCCAATTAATATGGATTTGGTAGGAATACTTGTTATTTTATTTTCGATAGCTTTCCCAGAGCTGATAAAAATTTGCAAAATAAACTATGTTGGATTATTGAGCATTAGGCATAATGAGTTTTTCCAATTTATAGCGGATATAAATAATAAGACATCAAGGGCATTAAATTATATTTTTTTTAAATTGCCATCATGAAATCAACAGACAAAGAGACTTCCAATAATAATTTCGACTATGAGAAAGAACTTGCCAAATTACATTTAAAACTGGTTCATCTTCAGGAATGGGTAAAAAAACAAGGATTAAAAGTAGTAATCATTTTTGAAGGTAGAGATGCCTCTGGAAAAGGTGGTACCATTAAACGGTTCATGGAACCATTAAATCCTCGTGTTTGTAAAGTAGTAGCATTGGGCGTGCCTACAGAACGGGAAAAAACTCAATGGTATTTTCAAAGGTATGTGCCTTATTTACCTGCTGCCGGTGAGATCGTATTATTTGACAGAAGTTGGTACAACAGAGCTGGCGTAGAGAAGGTAATGGGATTTTGTACTGATAAGCAATATCAAGAATTTTTACGGTCCTGCCCTGAGTTTGAACGCATGTTAGTGCGGTCTGGAATAATTTTATTGAAATACTGGTTTTCTGTAAGCGATGAAGAGCAGGAAAAACGTTTTAGAAATCGAATTACCAACCCATTAAAACGTTGGAAATTTAGCCCAATGGATTTAGAATCGCGTTTCAGGTGGTTGGAATATTCTAAGGCTAAAGACAACATGTTCGCTCATACAGACACCAAACAAGTCCCTTGGTATGTAGTTAACGCAGACAACAAGAAAAAGGCCCGTTTAAATTGCATTAACCATGTATTGGGTAAAATACCTTATGAGAAAACCGATATGGAACATGTTGAACTGCCACCCTTACCGGAATACGAGGGTTATGTACGTCCTCCATTAGATTACCAGACGTTTATCCCTGAGAAATATTAGATGTTTTTTCAAGAGATTTCCCTTGCCAAAGGTTTTTTTCGATCAATTTTTTATCAATCTTAGCATTCATCTCAAAATTTTTTAAATTCCATTTTGGTGCTATTAATAAATGCTGTGGCGATTCGCTGATGAAGCGCTCTATAATTATATCCGGTCTTAATAAGACCACAAACTCACATATTAACTCGACATATTCATTGGCTGTAAATAAACTAAATTGTTCCGGGTTGTACTTATACTGGTTTGCCATAAAAGTATGCTTTACAATCTGTAATTGGTGAAGCTTTAAGCTATTCACTGGCAGTTTGGACAACTCGATAGCATGATTTAAAATTTCGTTTCTACTTTCTCCAGGTAAGCCAATAATGAGATGCGCTCCTAAATGCAAGCCTTTATTCTTAGCAAGCTGGTAAGCATCTTTAACGTCCTGAAAGTTGTGACAACGATTTACATTTTCCAGGGTTCTATCCAAAGTGCTTTCTACTCCGAATTCCAATGAAATGAAGTAATTTTTTGACAAATCAGATAAAAAATCAATCAATTCTTTATTTATACAATCCGGTCGTGTGCCAATTACCAACCCAACAACTTTAGGATGGTTCAATGCTTCCTTATACAATTGCTTTACTAACTCAATATCTGCATAGGTATTGGAATAGGCTTGAAAATAGGCCAGATAAAGTTGTGTCCTGTATTTTTTGGCAAAAAATGCAATGCCTTCATCCAATTGCTCAGTAATACTTTTATTTGGTTTGCAATAGTCCGGATTAAAACTGTTGTTATTACAATAGGTACAACCACCTAGGCCTTTGGTTCCATCTCTATTTGGACATGTAAAACCAGTATCTAAAGAGATTTTTTGAACACGCTCATTAAACCTTTGCCTGATAAAGCTTGAATAATCGTTGTATCGTTTGTTGTTATTGATTTGCATTTGGAATGCAAAATTACTCATTTTTGAGGCGATGTCTACAAACATTTATCTGCTTTTAAATTATATTTGAGTCCTTAATAAAACATTTATGCAACTTGTATTCGCTACCAATAACAAGAATAAAATCAAAGAGGTTCAAGCTTTAATTCCCGAGCATATTGAGGTATTAAGTCTTAAGGATATTGGCTGTTTTGATGAGGTTCCGGAAACGCAGCTGACCATAAAAGGAAATGCCATTCAAAAAGCTGAATACATAAAGGAGTATTATGGTTTTGATTGTTTTGCTGATGATACTGGTTTAGAAGTGAAAACCTTAAATGGTGAACCAGGAGTATTTTCG